>SDBV01007650.1_pt1 | contig 14732 bp, 16 predicted proteins | sample 2277081 | NCBI WGS metagenome assembly SDBV01 (sample SAMN10402039, study PRJNA504765) | marine sediment metagenome | isolation source: marine sediment core GS10_PC15, 223 cmbsf | place: Arctic Ocean: Southern Knipovich Ridge | collected 2010
TGCATTTTGTGCCTGCAAATTTAGTAAATAATAAATAATCCGGAATTTAAAACCAGTATTTATAGGCAATGCCAGTCCATGCATGCGCGGAGGAATTCATAAACCGGGGAGATGACATTTGAGAATATATAAGCAGTTGGTGTTTCCACATTTCGAAAGTGGCAGAAATATTTAGTTGTCCCAGCCATCGAATCATATTTTCATCTGATATATAGTAAGTGCTGGTGTTATTGAACATCCCTCCCTGAAGTGTTGCATCATAGAATACACGACTGACGGTAGCAGAAAAGTGCATTAAAAAATTTAACCCCTCCTCCCCTGAGGGTCCCAGCCTTTTAAAATACCCGCTCCGCCCATCCAGCCTGAACCACATCCCTGCCGACAGATCCGTGTGGAGTGTTCCGAGGCGGGAACGGCCCTGAACTCCATACATTAATAACCTGTTCTATAGCAGACGTTTTTCGAACTGGAAATTATAATTAAGGATGAGATCATTTTGTACCTGGTTATCCCATCCCTGGGGAGGTCTCGATGGATTGGAAACCTGGTGTGCCAGTTCCTGTGTCTTGAAACCAAGGGCTGCGGGACCTAAAATGCCCAGACGTAGTTCAGAGATATATCGTATACCCAGTTCAGCATTGTCGGTGATTTTTACCTGTGATAGGGTCAGTGTCGATGAATACGGATGATCTCCCGCTGCAATTGTGTCTGCCGACAAATCCTTCGGTGTATATATTTCCTGTCGTAGCTGAAGTCCATGATAAGAATCCCCGGTTTGCTTCCGCCCCGGAGGAAGGAGTAGGCGGCTGAAGGGGGAAACTTCGATTTTTTTATGAAAAAATTCCAGCTGGAAACCGTTGGAATAGTAATAATCCCTCCTGAAATACATATCGTTCTCCCATGCAAAGGAGATATACCCCAGAAATGGGTCGGCTGCCATCAAGCTGCCGGATAAAGCCGCCAGAAGAAAAACCATGAAAAGCCTTGAGCGTATCATTGGATACCTGGGATTGCAAATATTATCTCAATCGGATGTGTATTCTTTCAGGCATGAGGAACAAAGACAGTCGCTGTAACTCTGGGTAATGCGCAGAAAATCTTTTTGCAGGATCTGGTAGCTTTCACACCAGCAATCTTCTTCTCCCTGACACTCAAAACCGGCTCCGCATTTGGGACAGGTTTTATTCTTAGGGGCAATCTTAATATTGTTTGGATCCATCCCCCTCACCTTGTTAGTGTTACACTGACTTTTTCAATTCTTCCGCCTCCCATTGGCGGGTTCATTTTGGAGACCTTTACCGTAACCTTCTGAAGTCCCTCGAAATTATCATAGATCACATCGAGGATTCTTTTAGCTATGTTCTCAAGGAGTTTTGATTTTTTTTCCATCTCCTCTTTGAGCAGCCTGTAGGCCAGCTGGTAATTGATGGCGTCCTTCAGATCATCAGATGCGGCCGGCGTTGCCAGATCAGATTCGATGTGAAGGTCAACCAGGAACTTGTTCCCTACGATCTGCTCTTCACGGTAATGACCGTGGAAAGCATAAAACTCCATATTTTCAATCTTGATGAGTCCCATGACATACTATTTACACTTCAAATATCATCATTTTCAATCAATTCGATTGCCTTTTCCAGGATTTCGTCCCGCCCTTCCCTGATCCCACGGATGGTAGGCCGAAGTTCTATATCCGGTATAATTCCGACCCGTTGGGTCTCCGTCCCATCTGGATAATATACCCCTATACCGCTGATCATGGTGTAAATATTTCCCGGCAGATAGATTCCGGAAACATTCCCGTCTGCCCCGGCTGTTGTACTGCCCAGAACTGTGGCACGCGGAGCCTGTCGAAGGGCCATGGCGGTATATTCGGCCTGGCTCTGTGAGATTTCATTGACCAGTATAACTACCTTGCCTTTATAGTAATCCGGATAATCCTCTCCCACGGCCGGTGGATCATTCAAACTGAACAAGCCCGGGTAGGTTATATCCGGGTTGGAAAATTTTACAAATTCCACAGGTTCCGGCATGAGATATTTTCCCATGGTAAATACTACAAATTCGGAAGGATAATTACGAATGTCAATGATTATTCCCCGGGTATCACTGAGTTGATTAAAGATATCCTCGAGCAGCTCATTTTTTATGTTCCCAAGATAAATATACCCTATTGATTCATTGATCAGAGAATAGCAGCTCTCCGGTTGATTCACAGCCCAATCTGCTGACCGGTCGAGCTGTTTAGCAGGATAACGACTCAGAGTGGCTTTGCCCGGGATGCCATCGCGTGTATATTCTACCATAACACTCGCAGTTGAACCCCTGAGAAGGTTCATGGCAATGTCACGTAGTTTCGTTGGATGATTTGAGGCAGGATAATAGGGAAGCCTCTCTGAGATGATCTGCTCCACATTCTCCCCGTCAATGGAAGAGATTAAATCACCGGGCTGAAGTCCCGACCAGGGCCCGAGTTCATTGTGGTAATAACCCGTAACTACTGCCTTGTCCTCTACAAATTTAAGCTGGACGGGGGCGTAATACCGGCCGTGATAGTCCTCCAGTATAGAATCCCTGCCCCTTATATTGGCATGGGTGTCATGAATCCTTCCTGTCAGATGCAGGGAGGCCAGCCGGTATTCAAGTTCATCACCAGCATCAAGGAATACCGGGATATACTCTGGCAATATGCCATTCCAGTCCTCCCCAATCAGGTTTTTGTACGGAAAAAAGTACTGTATCATGTTCCAGTACCTGAAAAGGGCAAGCAGCCTGTATCCATCGTCCGGGTATAACATCTCCGGGTACCTGTTCTCATGTTTGAAAATCGGATTGCCTATTCCGGCGTTGACAGATACATAGTAATTTGTGGATTGGTTCCTGTTTTCCAGAATATTCATAAGTTCAGTCCTCAGATCCTCTCCCAGGGCTTCATCAGCGATCCACTCAAGGTCCGGCAATAATTTATGATCCCCCTCAATCTCCACCTTGCACTCGCTGCATTCAGGAATATCCCCAAGGCTTTTCAACCAATCCGCCAGCAAACCCTCCAATTCATCCTGACTCTGGTTCTGCAGAATACCTGGCAGTAACCTGAACAGCTCAGAGTCCATATTAACATTACCCTGAGCCACAGAGGGATGATAGTATTTCACAAATCCCCATATTTTCCCTGCAAGAGTAAGCGAGCCGATCATGCCCTGGTCAAGCTTCTCAATAGAAATACCTGAACCTGAATAAAAACCGGAATCCTGAAGTGCAGGATAATCCAGTACTTTTCTTTTACGGATTTCCTCCAGAGGTTTACCATCAACCAATATTTGAAAATCATCTATCCATATATTTCCGGCTCCGTAGAGATAAGCCCCGAAAACTATTTTTTTAGCATAGTTGTGAAAGGGTATTTTAATAATGTACTCGTGCCACTGATCATCGGTATGTATCTTACTGTTTTTGGTGTAGAGCGAATTAAGCTCCCCGACACCATCTTCAGTATTCAGAAAAAATCCCCTTGAACTGATCTCTGCCAGGCTCTCCGTTCTCAGAAAGCCTCTAAGTTCCAATGTGTCACCACTGTAATTGGCGGGTAAAACATAGGTGCATGTTCCCTCATCAATTCGCAGGGAGTAACTGCCGGATCTCACAACAAGAGTATCTAGACGAATGCTGTTTTGTTCAGGGTTGGTTACACTTGCATACAGATCCCAGTGGATCGGTCCCACCCCGGTTGAATCCAGAATTTCAAAACCAAGATTTGGATTTAACTTCGTCGAACATCCGCCCAGACATGCAACAATAATAAATGACAGGGTAAGGAAGAAGCGTCCGGTTTTCATGATGAGATAATTGATCGCGCAATATCCTAAAAAAAGGAGACATTCGAAAGGATTGCCGATTCAATAGCCTGGTAAAGCCTGTTCGGGCGCTCATGGACGTTCAGGAATATTTAACCGCATATCGGATCGGGGTTGATGATTTTTTCTAATTTTGTAGCTCTCCAAATTACCGAGCACATGGCAGATGAAAAGAACTTTATTGAAGTATTTATAGATGAGGACCTTGCGGAAGGTAAAAACGATAAGCGTGTACATACCCGCTTCCCGCCTGAACCCAACGGCTATCTCCACATCGGTCATGCCAAATCTATCTGCCTGAATTTCGGATTGGCGGAAAAATACGGTGGCAAATGCAACCTGAGGTTTGATGATACCAATCCCGTTAAGGAAGACATTGAGTATGTCGAATCGATACAGGAAGATGTAAAATGGTTGGGCTTTGACTGGGAAAACCGCCTGTTCTATGCATCTGATTATTTCCAGAAGTTGTACGAGTATGCAGTTAAGCTGATCAGGGAGGAAAAGGCCTATATTGATGACCAGAGCGTGGAGACCATTAGCGGGCAGAGGGGCAATCCTACAAAACCGGGAGATGAAAGTCCATTCAGAAACCGTACAGCAGAGGAAAACCTTGAGCTTTTTGAAAAGATGAGGAAGGGGGATTTTGAGGAAGGTTCTCATGTACTGCGTGCAAAGATCGATATGGCCTCCCCAAATATGCACATGAGGGATCCTGTACTCTACCGTATCAAGCATGCCGAACATCATCGTACCGGAAATGAATGGTGTATTTATCCCATGTATGATTTTGCCCATGGACAGAGTGACTATTTTGAAGGGATCACACATTCGGTATGCACCCTGGAATTTGAAAATCACCGGCCCCTGTACGATTGGTTAACCGACCAGCTTGCTGAAGGAGAATATCGTCCCCGGCAGATCGAATTCGCCAGGCTGAATCTGAGCTATACGGTTATGAGCAAGCGAAAGCTATTACAACTGGTTCAGGAAAAACTCGTCAGTGGCTGGGATGATCCTCGTCTGCCTACGATCTCTGGATTGAGACGCAGGGGATATACCCCGGAATCAATCCGGAACTTCGCAGATAATATTGGCGTTACCAAAGTCGACGGGATTATTGATGTGGGGGTCCTTGAACATAACCTCAGGGAGGATCTGAACAAAAAGGCCCCCAGGGTAATGGGGGTTCTGAGCCCATTGAAACTGGTCATCACCAATTACCCTGAAGACCAAGAAGAATGGTTGGAAACGGTAAATAATCCGGAAGATGAAAGCATGGGAAATCGGGAGATCCCCTTCAGCCGTGAGATATATATTGAGCAGGATGATTTCATGGAAGATCCACCCGGTAAATATTTCCGACTTGCACCTGGCAGGGAAGTTCGACTGAAAAGCGCATACATCATCAAATGCGAGGAGGTCATAAAGAATACTGAAGGTAAGATTACCGAACTGCATTGCAGCTATGATCCGGAGACAAAAAGCGGTGGACCACAGAGCAACAGGAAGGTCAAAGGAACATTGCACTGGGTATCCGCAAGGCATGCCCTGGAGGCTGAGATCCGGCTTTACGACCGGCTTTTCAAAATAGAGGTGCCTGACGATGCTCCCGAAGGTGAGGATTTCAGGTCAAACCTGAATCCTGATTCATTAAAGGTGCTGAAAGGATTTGTTGAACCGGGACTGAAAGGATCCGCACACGGAACCAATGTCCAGTTCCAGCGCCTGGGATATTTTTGCGTCGACCCGGACAGTACATCCGATATGCCGGTTTTTAACCGCACCACCACCCTGCGTGACAGCTGGGCAAAACAGGTAAAGATGTAGGAAATCGTCCTGAGCCTGAGTATATCTACCTATTCTTTTGCTTTCCGGTCAATGATGCGGTGAATTCCTTACAATTTTCGTCAATCTTTCTCATTATTACCTTCCATGTAAGCTTTTTATCGGCAATTAGTTCCGGCCAGTCATCTGATTCAACCTCTGAAAAATAGTTAAGACTTTTCAATGCATGGAATCTATTTCTGAGTTGATATTTCTCCTGATAAAACCCCAGCATCTTATCAAGATCATATGAGTTGAATAAATAATAAATATCAATAAAATCCTTCACCCTTGTGCCGTCATTAGATATGGCATTGATTTTCATTGCACAAATATCCTCTATAGATGCTATTTGTAAATTATCAATATTCAGCGGTGGCTTAATTGATGTGTAAGGGTGGGTAAGCAGGTCAACCTTAACTCCGCGAATAGCCCCCTTCAAGGTGTTCTTCTCAAGATAGTCTACTTGAAATCCAAAATCTTTTTCAAGATTCTCCAAAATGCTCACCTGATCAAAATCGGATATGGAAAACAGGTCAATATCAATGGATTTTCGGTGCCCGATCTGCAACGCTAATCCAGTACCACCAACAAGGATAAAACCCTTAAGATATTCTTTCCCTTGAAGCTGCCGGATCAGACCTAAGGTTGTCTCATCGACTGATTCCTTTCGAAGCATTTAGTTCTTTCGGATTAATGTTATAAGTACTCGATATAAAATTTAGTGTTTTTTTATCAAAGGTTTCAACTCTTACTATCACCTTCTTGATCTCCTGTTCAGAATAATAATTAACAAGCTGAATATACTCATCCAGATTCCCCCTGGCGAATACTCTCTCTATAATCAGACGCCGGTGAGTCATAAGATTTAAATCTTTAACGGGAACATCCCAAAACAGACTTTTCCTGAAACTGAGATCATGATCTCCATCAGTCAATAATATTTTTGGAATTTCCATTGAATCCATATTCCTTCAAACTTTACTATAAAGATACAATAAATGCTTGATTTGTAATACTATTAATGATCGGTTATATGTCTATAATTCAGATAAATAGATACTCACACAGGAACTGTAATTCAACACTATTAGGTCAAATATGTTCCGGAGCCTACCACCAGTAACGGTAAGAAATCCCAAGCCAGGCATGCCATTCTGATGCATCGAACCGGGGACTTACAACGTTCTCGTAAAATACAAGCTGATGTTTGGGCAATTCTAGTACAATGTTAATCCTGCCTTCAGCAACTATCCTGCTGACAGATTCTGAAGGTATTGTATAGGGACTCGTACGGTTGAACATTCCCCCCTGTAGACTGGCATCGTAGCCGACAAACCTCAGGTTTCCCCCGAACTCCACATAGATATTAAACCTGCGAGTAGGATCAGGATCGATAAAACTGAAGTATTTCGGCTGGTACTCCATCCTGACCAGAAATCCAGCAGTAGCGTCCGTATAAACCGTCCCCAGACGAGCCCGCCCATGTAAAATAAACTGTGAGTACTCATCTTCCACAACTCCTTTGTCAACAGTAACATTGTAATTAAGCATCAGGTCATTACCGATCTGGTTATTCCATCCCTGGGGAGGATCCGAGGGAGTAATATTGTGGATAAGTTCCTGGGCATTGAATCCCAGGGCCGCGGGACCAAGAACACCCAGTTGCAAACCGGAAGTAAATCTCATATGCGAAGCCGGGCGCATAACAATTTTCTCCGAAGACAAACTCAGGGTAGCTGCATAGGGATGATCACCTGGCTGGATTTCATCCTGGCTGATGTCACGTGGTGTATAAATCTCCTGCCTCAACCTCAGGCCGTAATAAACCCTGTCTGTTTCCCGGATCCGCAGAGGCAGCAAAATCCGGTTTAAAGGTGATTTACCCAGCACCTCATGGTATAAAGCGATATTGATCCCGTTCGAAAAATACCAGTCCATCCGGTTGAACATGTCATTTTCAAAGGAAAAAACAAATCCATTCCGGGATGCCTGCTCCTGCGCCGAAGCGGCAAGACCCAGAATCAATAAAATCAATATGTGAAGTCTGCGTAACAAAAAAATCCCTGCGAATACACAAAGGTAAACGCAGGGATCAGGAAATGAGTATAATTGGGGTACTTTTTAGTAGGTGCTGATCGACATATTGTACCTTCCCTCGACAGACACGGCTTTTATCACATAAGTCCATTCCCCGTAGTACTTTGTATCACCTTCCTGCACATTGATTGACTGAGACCAGGAAATATCGGCTGAATCATCGATGGTAAGCCTTTTTAATTCCTTTTTCCCAGGCATATAGAGTTCCAGATTGATCTTGCCAACTACCACACTCCCTGAAATTGACAGGCGGATCTTTGATACCCCATCTTCGATATTGAATGTACCCGTCTTGTCTGCCGATTGTCCGCTGTATCGCTTTGACAGTGACAGCTTGGAATTCTTTTCGGATGAGGAACCGGTTGTATAGGCAAAACTATAGTCTCCAACTGAGATATCATGGAGTTCAACATCCGGGGTTACATAATAAGTCGCTGCCCGGCTGTACTCCCTTGATGACTCCTTTGATGAGGAACTGGTCACTCCCGTTGACTGAGCCAGCAGCGGAGTATCCATCATTAGAAATACTCCCAGAATAATCGCAAAGCTGAATAGAATTTTGTTTTTCATGATCGTATTGATTTAAGATTTCAGAATTTCTTTCAGTGTCAAAAGTACGGCAGAAATCAACCGGGCCGGGTTAACGCTTTGTTAATGCCTGGTTAATGACCTGCTACACACTCGAAAAAAGAAAATAGATTCAGATATTTGATCCTGTAAAAGAACCGTATGAAGCCACGCTTCTATATAATACTAAGCACTGTAGCCCTGGTCATCCTCCTGATTGTCCAGTTATACAATATTTCAGTCACTTTCGACACCAAATTCGAAGTTTTCAATACCCAATACGGTGATGCGGCCAGGAAGGCCCTTTACGAATACCAGACCATAAATTCGGATTTCCAGCCCGATTCGGTGTTTATCCTTTTCGATTATTATGCGGAGGATTTTATATATAAGATTCAGGACGCCCTTCCGGGGGAAGACAGGGATTCACTGAAACATAATCTTCTGAACATATACCTCAGGATCCTCCATGGAAATACCATGCCGGATGTTTTTCTGAGGGATTACCTTGAGAAAGCCGGTTTTAACCCGGACTTTCGGTCCGGATACCACATCACGGAATTATCCCTCCTGGATTTTGACCTTCTGATCCCTGTTTTCAGAGATACCACCGGGGAATTGCCCACCGGCTTCAAATGGTCGCTCAGCGCTTATTCCCATGCAGTTGAAGGTAATTTTTACAGGATACGGTATGAGTATCTCATCGATTTTACGGACCGGACTGCAATTATCTACCGCGATATGATGATCACTTTGGTACTTGCGGTACTAACCATTGTAATCGTACTGATTGTATTTATCCTGACCATGCGGAACATGCTCATTCAGAAACGGCTCTCGGATATGAAAACCGATTTCATCAATAATATGACCCATGAGTTGAAAACGCCCCTTTCCACCATAGCAGTTGCTTCCTCCACACTGAGCGACGAAAGCATGCAAAAAGACCAGGAAAAGGTTAAGCAGATCTCAGGCATGATTAATAAGCAGAACAAACATCTGACCCAGCTGATCGACCGTATTCTGGATATAAGTATCTGGGAGAAGGACCAGGTCAGGCTGAAAAGAAAAGAGGTTCATATCTATGAATTCATGGAAGAAAAGATCAAATTATTCCAGCTTGAGAATAACGGGAATGGTGTAAACATCACAGCTGATTACAACCTCAATAAAGATTTCGTCATGCTTGACGATATTCATATGACCACCGTGCTGAACAACCTCTGGAGCAATGCTGTAAAATATTGTGAGGGGAATCCCCGGATAGAAATGAAGGTCAGCCTCAACGCAAAGCTCCTAATACGTGTCCGTGATAACGGCATTGGGATGAGAAAGGAAGAGCAAAAGCATGTATACGATAAGTTTTACCGTGCAGGAAAAGGGGATTTTAAAACCGTAAAGGGACTCGGACTCGGATTATACTATGTAAAACAGATCGTTACCGCTCATGGTGGTGAGATTGAGCTTCAAAGTCATCCGGGAAAAGGCAGTACCTTTACCATTACCATTCCGACCGAAAAGGAATGAATTACCTGATAAAGCAAATAACTTTCAACCAATAAAGAGATGAATATACTGCTGGCCGAAGACGATACAGATTTGAGGAGTATCCTCTCACAATACCTCGAAATCAATGGTTTCACTGTGCTGCAGGCGGAGAATGGTAAGGTGGGACTCGAAACCTTTCGCAGTGAACATGTGGATTTCTGTATTCTTGATATAATGATGCCCGTGATGGACGGATGGGAACTGGCCCGGCAGATTCGTAAGGCTGACAAGGATATGCCGGTAGTTTTTCTTACAGCAAGGAACCAGAAAGAAGACCGGATCAAGGGACTCAAACTCGGTGCAGATGACTATATCACAAAGCCCTTCGAGGTAGAGGAGCTGATTCTTCGCATTCAGAATATTCTTCGTCGCTCCGGACATGTAGGCGCCAGACCTGTTCCCGTAGGAAATTTTGAATTCCGCTTCGATGAACTGACTCTTGCAGGCTTTGATCATCAGCACCAGATGACCCTCAAGGAAGCTGAATTCCTGAAGTATCTGGTCGAAAACAGCAATCAGGTCATAAAACGGGAACAAATCCTCGAAGACCTCTGGGGAGAAAACGATTACTTCCTCGGGCGCTCTATGGACGTCTTTGTCACCCGCCTCCGCAAATACCTCAAACCCGACGAATCAATCTCCCTTGATACCATCAGGGGAGTGGGATTTATCCTCAGGGTGAACTAATTACTGATACGCAACGATTTAGATTACTGTCTATTTTTTCTACGAAGGTATTTTTCGTAATTTTATATTGCGGGGATGTATATATCGCTGCAGATAAAGAATAAATCTTCCTTTTGATCATCTCATTTATATGGCGAAGCAAAATACGAATAACAGGTTTGAAGACAGGCTCCAGCAATTTTTTTGGGAGCTGGGGGATACTGTCAGGTTTGCCGGCCGGGTAATACGGGAAACCTTCCGTGGCCCTTTTGAGTGGGGTGAATTCTACAGGCAATGTTATGTCATTGGACTGAAGACTCTGGGACTGATAAGTATCACGGCCTTTATTATGGGACTGGTGCTCACCATTCAGACCCGGCCGGTGCTTGCAGACCTTGGAGCTGATGCATGGCTCCCGGGAATAATTATGGTGGCTGTTTTGCGTGAAATCGCTCCCGTTATCACAGCATTGATTTTTGCCGGGAAAGTTGGCTCAGGGATCGGAGCCGAACTGGGCTCCATGAGGGTGACGGACCAGATCGATGCGATGGAAGTTTCAGGTACAAACCCCATGAAATTCCTTGTTTCAACACGGGTGCTTGCTACAACTCTGATGGTTCCTATCCTGGTCTTTTATGCAGATGGAGTAGCCTTTCTGGGTTCTTACGTAGGTGTGAATCTGGGAGGTCCCATTTCCATTAAGCTCTATGTCCAGCAAGCCCTTGACCTGCTCTGGTACTTTGATATTATCCCAGCTACGATTAAAACATTTTTCTTCGGATTCGCCATTGGTGTTATCAGTTGTTATAAGGGCTACAATACCACCGGGGGAACCCAAGGTGTTGGTGTTGCTGCAAATACAGCGGTTGTAGCATCTTCTCTGGCTATTTTTATCATCGATCTACTAGCAGTTCAGCTTACCGAAATCTTTATATGACGAATAAGGTAAAAAATAACAAATCTGTTATAGAGGTTACGGATCTGTATAAGACCTTCGATACCAAGAAGGTATTAGAGGGGGTATCTATGAATCTGTACAGAGGTGAAACGATGAGTATTCTCGGTCGGTCCGGTCAGGGAAAATCCGTTATGATAAAATGCATCGTCCGCCTTATAACCCCCGATTCCGGGTACATTGAGGTGCTTGAACAAGATATTCTGAAATTAAAAGATGATGAGTTGAATCAGATACGGACAAGGGTTGGATACCTGTTCCAGGAAGGAGCCCTGTACGACTCCATGACTTTGGCTGAGAACCTTCTCTTCCCGCTTAAGAGGAATAAACCCGGTCTGTCTGAATCGGAGAAACAGGAGCTGGTTGAGACGACACTTCGGAGCGTGGACCTTCTCGACGATATCGAAAAAATGCCATCCGAACTTTCTGGTGGGATGAGAAAGAGAGCAGGGCTTGCCAGGACCCTCGTGCTGCAACCTGAGATCATACTTTATGATGAGCCTACCACGGGACTGGATCCCTACACCGCACGTGATATTAATGAACTGATCGTACGGATTCAGGAGATTTACAACGTGTCATCAATGGTTGTGACCCATGATATGAAATGTGCAAAGCGGGTTTCCGATCGGATCGTTATCCTTCATAATGGGAATTTTATTGCAAGAGGTACATTCGAGGAACTGGAAAACCATGAGGATGAAATTGTAAGAAATTACTTTATATAAAAATATATAAATGAAAAGCTCAAGACTGGCAAACATAAAGCTCGGCATGTATATCACCGGAGGCATGGTGCTGTTCATCCTGATTATTTACCTGATCGGAAGTAAACAGAATATGTTCAGTACAAATGTGAAAGTAACAACCACTTTCAGCGATGTTGTGGGACTTAGGCAGGGCGCCAATGTTCGATTCACTGGAATAGATGTGGGTGCAGTTAGTAAACTGACCATCCTTTCCGATTCTATGGTACTTGTTGAAATGGCAATCGACAAGAAAGTTACTCCCTTCATTAAGAAAAATTCCACAGCTACGATTGGTTCCCAGGGACTCATGGGGTCCAGGTTAATTATCCTCCTCCCGGGAAGCCCCGATCAGGGTTCAATCGAACAGGGAGATCAATTGCCTTCAATTCCACCAGTTGAAGCAGACGAGATTCTTAAAGAAATAAAAGTCTCCAGCGAAAGGATCTCCGTCGTATCTGGAAACCTGATCGAAATTACCCGGAAAATGAACCAGGGACAGGGAATATTTGGTAAGATCTTTACCGATACCGCCTTTGCTGCCAATCTTGCCAAAACAAGTGAAAACCTCCGTATTCTTTCGGATCGAATTAACAAGGGCGAAGGTTTTATTGGCAAGCTCCTGGCCGATCCTGACTTTGCAAGTAGCCTTGATTCCACAGCCAGTTCTATTGCAGCAATATCATCAAACCTCGAAGGAATAACAGACAAGGTAAACCGGGGGGAAGGAGTCATAGGAAAACTATTTACCGATACTGCTTTTACAGTGAATATTTACCAGGCCAGCGAAAACCTCAATGCCAGCACACACAACCTGGAAGATGTAACTGCGAACCTGATCACTCTTACTGAAACCATGAATGAAGGTCAGGGCGCTTTTAATAAAATGCTGGTTGACTCGGTATTCGCCGACAGCCTGGATGTTGCCCTGCGTAATCTCAATGAAACTCTGATTGAGGTTCGAAAGGCCTCCGAAGCCCTTCAGCACAGCGGCATGGTCAGGGCATTTTCTAAAAAATCAAAGAAACAGGCCGATAAGGAAGCCGAAGCTCTAAAAGAGAAGGAAGAATAGTTTCAGCCTGGCGATCCGGATAGATTGGAATCCGACTCAGAATCACACAGATATGGCTCAGAATTACTTCTCCTCTTTTTTGGGAGTAATTACCCCATTGTAATTTATCGAGCTCTGGTTATTGCTGTTTATTGACAGTGTTGCTGATCCCGAAGCAGTTATTGAGAGATAACAGCTATACTGGTCTCTGTCTCCCTTGATGGTAAAGCTCAGCATAATCTTTTTCTTTTTGGTCTTAATATCCTTTTTCATCATCTCTCCGTCAAACCTGATACCTCCGCCATCCTGGGTATAGGCAGAGGCAGCATTGTGGGATCTGCCGAAATAGGCAAGGTGGCCCTTAGCATTTTTCCCGCTAAATTCGACCTCATTGGGCCTGTTCATCAAATCAACGCTTGATCCGCCGCTTGGAAATGCCCGGTCAGCAATAAAAAGAAAATTTCCGGATTCAACCAGTTTTTCCATATCTTCCAATTCCTGCGCCTGCAATGCAAGAACAGAAATCGAGAGTACAATAATTGTTACAAGTGATCTCATTCTCATGGCTATAATATTAATGGTTTATATTTATAATAATACGTCTGAGTCTGGCCTGAACTTAATTCCCAGTGGATCTTAACAAGATTAAAATCCAGATCATAGCTAAAGTTCACATGGGCATCAAATCCATCCTGGTCTTTATAATTTACAATCCTCAATATGTTCTGTTCGTCGAATTCAAAGTCCAGTATTCCGTTCAACCATCCATCCAAGTTCACATACTCACCCCGGGTAAGAATTCCATCCTTATACCTGTAGGTTTCGGATCCTGAAGTCCCGTCAGACCATTGAAATGTCTTGACAAGTAAGTTCCTATCAACAGAATACCAGTACAGAAAATCCGTGGTTCGTCCATCCCCGTACTCCCTCAAGGATGCATCCAGGAGTCCCGCCGTATCATACTCATAGGTGCTCATTGTCGTCAGTCCCTCGCTGCGCTGAAACTCCTTGGCAGTCAATTTGCCCCTTTCATCATAGGTATACCAGGAGGGTCCACCGGATTCACCGTTATATTCATAGTTTTCTGAAGCCACCCTGAACCACCTGCTCTCCCGAATAAAAACATTTGCAGAGGTAAAGGTTTGAGGGGTAGCTTCCTGATACTCATACCGGAACACCTGGGTCCAGTTGCCGGGAAAATCCCATTTCTCCAGAACCAGCCGCTCACCCTCGTATTCATAGATTATACTGCCTGTTTTTACCGAATCTTTCATTATTTCTGCCGCTGTTTTCTTTCCATCTTCCCAGGTATAGATTATCTTCCCGTGAAACCAGCCGTTGAGTCCCCTGCAATCCGCATACCAAAGTTTTCCGTCTTCAGTGTATACATAGTCCACCTCCCCCCTGACTCCATCCGAACG
>SDBV01007651.1_pt1 | contig 14732 bp, 14 predicted proteins | sample 2277081 | NCBI WGS metagenome assembly SDBV01 (sample SAMN10402039, study PRJNA504765) | marine sediment metagenome | isolation source: marine sediment core GS10_PC15, 223 cmbsf | place: Arctic Ocean: Southern Knipovich Ridge | collected 2010
TTATTTGCCTCACCCCCTGTATTCCTCGTTAGATATTATTTAGTGACACTTTCCTTTGGTAATAAATCACAAAAATAATATGAATTCCTTTGCACCGATTCTCCCAGGGTATAGTCTATTCTCTTTTTGAATATGGGGCCATCAAAGACAAAGGAGTGAAACTCCCCATTCTCACCACCAGGGTCAACATCGGGCGGAAGGTCAGCAAAAAATTGTTTATCCAGCGTCCTGCCGACAAATTTCTTATCCAGAACTTTCAAATCGACGCAGGTAATGACAGCCTGGAAACCATTGGCTATAAACGAGTTGGTAAGTTCAACAGTATCCCTTCCCCATATTGGGAAGATTCCCTTCATCCCCAGTTTTGATAAATTATCCTCACGATATTTTTTTATCCATTCTAAAAAGATATCGCCAAAAACCACCAGGTCAATGCCGTCTTGTTTAAACCTGGTAAGGGTTTCATTCATTTTAGAGTTATATTCTTCGTTAGAAGAAGACTTAGAAATAAAAACCTTCTCGATAGGTAGGCCCAGAGAGTGTGCCTGCTGTTCCACTAAAGTTCTGCGCACACCGTGCAGGCTAACCCGGTCATAGTCTTCCGTTATCGTGGTCAGTAAAGACACTATTTCGTACTCCCCACCTTTGAGAATCTCATAAAGGCTGAGAGCACTATCTTTACCCCCGCTCCAGGAGAAGAGAACCTTTTCCATTATAGTGATTCTACCTCATCCACCTGTATCCCCCTCTCCTTCAAAGGAGAGGGGGGAACTATTGGGTTTGAAGGGGGCGGAGCCCCTTCAAACCCGCCTTATTTACTATTTCCCCAGCGCCTCTTTCTTGAGAATTTCGGCTTTATCGGTCTTTTCCCAGGGCAGGTCAAGGTCATCCCGGCCAAATGCCCCGTAGCAAGCCGTAGGTCTGTAAATGGGACGGCGAAGGTCAAGGTCACGGATAATGGCTGCGGCTCTAAGGTCAAAGTGTTTGTTGATAAGTCTAAGTATGACCTCCTGGTCGACCCTGGCGGTGCCGAAGGTTTCGACGGAGACAGAAAGAGGGTGGGCAACACCGATAACATATGAAATCTGAATTTCCAGGCGCTCAGCCAGTCCGGCGGCTACAATGTTCTTGGCGATATAGCGAGCCATGTAGGCTGCGGAGCGGTCAACCTTGGTCGGGTCTTTACCTGAGAAAGCACCGCCGCCGTGCCGGGCGATACCGCCGTAGGTATCAACTAAAATTTTACGACCGGTAAAACCAGTATCACAGACCGGTCCGCCGATGACAAATCTACCGGTAGCATTAACATAGTATTTAGTCCTATCGTCTATTAATGAAGCTGAGATAATGGGCCTGATTACTTGTTCAATGATGTCTGCCTCAATTTTATCACGGCTGACATCGGGGTTATGCTGGGCGCCTATTACCACACTATCTACCCGCCTGGGAACACCGTTATTATATTCAACGGTTACCTGCGATTTGCCATCAGGGCGGAGGTAACGCAGAGTTTTATCTTTTCTGACCTGAGCCAGGCGCTGGCACAGCTTATGGGCTAGGGAGATGGGCAGGGGCATAAATTCCGGCGTCTCATTACAGGCAAAGCCGACCATCATCCCCTGGTCGCCAGCCCCGGTTTTATCCAGGTCATTGTAGCTGTCTGAAGCTGTTTTTGCCTCCTGTGACTTGCTTACCCCCATATCTATGTCTTTGGATTGTTCGTTGATAGAAACCATTATCCCACAGGAGGCATAGTCGAAGCCATATTCGGGGTAGGTATAGCCTATATCCTGCACTACCTTCCGAACAATCTGGGGGATTTCAACATAGCAATCAGTGGTAATCTCGCCCAGGACAATTACCAAACCGTTAGTTACTGCCGTCTCGCAGGCTACTCTGCCATAGGGGTCTTTATTGAGGATAGCATCAAGAATAGCGTCTGATACCTGGTCACATAGTTTGTCGGGATGCCCTTCAGTGACCGATTCTGAGGTGAGCATATATTTGGGTGAACTAGCGAAACTGTTAGCCAAATTCATTTCCTCCTTTTCTATGTTCCTTCTTTCCAGCTGGTCAGGTATTTCTTTTGCTCGGGGGTTAAGCTATCAATATCAATGCCCATAGACTGAAGTTTTAACCGGGCTATCTGCTTATCGATTTCTTCAGGTACCGGGTAAACCTTGAGTTCAAGCTTCTCCTTGTTTTTTACCATGTATTCCAGACACAGAGCCTGGTTGGCAAAACTCATATCCATAACACTGGCTGGATGCCCTTCGGCGGCTGCCAGGTTAATTAGTCTCCCTTCGCCCAGTAAGTATAAATGATGACCGTTATTTAGGGTATACTCATCGACGAAAGGCCGTATGCGCCGCTTGTTGCCAGCCATACTTTCTAAAGTCGGGATATCAATCTCTACATTAAAATGCCCGCTATTGGCCAGGATAGCCCCGTCCTTCATTATCTGGAAATGGGCTTTACCGATAACATATTTATCACCGGTAACGGTAACAAAGATATCCCCTATTTGGGCGGCTTCTATTAATGGCATAACCTGGTAGCCGTCCATAACTGCCTCCAGAGCACGCAGCGGGTCTACCTCGGCTATGATTATATGAGAGCCCAGTCCCTTGGCTCTCATGGCTATGCCGCGTCCGCACCAGCCGTAGCCGCAAATTACCACCTTTTTGCCCGCCCCCAGAATATTGGTGGCCCGGGTGATGCCATCAATAGTGCTTTGTCCGGTGCCGTAGCGATTATCGAATAGATATTTGGTCTGAGCATCATTTACCGCAATTATGGGGTACTTTAGCCCTCCGGATTTCTCCAGGCTGCGTAGTCTGATGACGCCGGTAGTTGTTTCCTCGGTACCGCCGATGATATTTTTAATTAAATGGGTTCTCTTGGTATGAAGCATGGTGACCAGGTCAGCGCCATCATCTACGGTAAGCTCAGGATTATTATTCAGGGCAGTATTAATGTGCTTATAGTAGGTTTCCTCGTCCTCCCCCTTGATGGCATTAGTGGGAATACCGTATGCTACCAGGGCAGCGGCGACATCGTCCTGAGTACTGAGAGGGTTAGAAGCACATAAAACAATATTGGCTCCGGCCCCCTTCAGGGTTAGAGCTAAGTTGGCCGTTTCGGTGGTAATGTGGAGGCAGGCTGAAATCCTGACTTCCTTTAATGGCTTCTCTTCGGCGAATCTTTCTCCGATTAGCTTTAGTACCGGCATCTCCCGGGCGGCCCATTCTATATGCAGCTTGCCAGCTTCAGCCAGGGTCGGGTCTTTAATATCATGCTGATTGTGTAAAGTCATAATTTTCTCCTTAGTTAATCTTAATCTAAAACTTACCTTATGGTTTGGTCTATAGGCGTTGAAGTATCAATTATAACACGGTTTGACTCTGAAGTCTCTTTTGTGGCTCGTATATTTCCCGGTGTCCGTCTGAGGCTGAGCTCTGCTTAAGGGTTATGTATTAATTGCTTGTCTTTCCGTGTCGTTCCGGCGGGTGAACTGCTCAGCAACGTAGTCGGGTATATCTAATGTGCCGAGAAGTATCGGTTTTTGATGACAGTCACTACCGCCGGTCATGAGCAGTCCGTGCGTCCTGGCAAACTCGATGTAGTGCGCAGTGGTCCTGGCATCGTTTCTTGAATGCCAGCACTCGATACCATCAATGTAGTCCAGCATATGTTTCTCAATAATCTTCGTCTGTTCATCCAAATCAGGCGTTATGCTTGCTAAGGAAGTCTCGTGGGGGTCATTGGGGTGGGCATGTACCAGTATACCACCGGCGTTCCTGACCAGCTTTGAGGCTTCGGCAAGTGAAAGCGGGTATTTGGGCACATCACACTTAACCAGATATTTGTCAAATGCTTCTTGCTTATTCCTGACAATCCCCTTTTTTACCAGGTAGTTGGCTATGTGGGGTCGGCCAAATGCACCGTCAACACTGTCCTGTATATTCTTGAGGTCTTCCCCGGTAAATCTTTCGATATTCTCTTTATCGAACTCAATACTCAGTTTCTCTAAGATTTGACGCGCTCTGGTTTCTCTATGTTCCCTCATCAATTGAAGCTTATCCTTTAGCGCCTGGTTGTTGATATCATACTGGTATCCCAGGAAATCCAAGGAGACGGAATTGATGCCGGGATACTGGAACGTCACGTTAAGTTCTACCCCGGGGATGCAGGCTATGCCATATTCTTTGGCTAGAGCGGTGGCTCTCTCTTGAACATCTATAGAATCATGGTCAGTTATTGATATTAAATCGAGGTTCCTTTTTCTGGCTTCCTGGAAAATCTCGTCAATAGATAGATTCCCATCCGAACCGGTCCTGGTATGGATGTGTAAATCTATTTTCATTCAGTAGCTCCATTCTAACCTTTTTTCGTCCCAATGATGTACCAGTCTTCTGGCAAGTCGTGCCGGGTATCGACTGTCAAATGGATGATACTGATGTCTGGATAAAGGTTCTTCAGGTCATTCAAGTCCACTTCTTCGAACCTCTTTTTATTGTTGAGGTAAGCTTGTTCGGTGAGTGCGTTCGATACATAATTATCTTTAGTCCGCTCTAGTATCCTCCTGATGGATACCTCCTGCGGACAGTCAGTTTGCAGGATAACAAACCTCAGGTTGTGTCCGGCGGCTATGGCCGCCGCCCGCCTCCGTAATGACTGTGTGACGAAGGTGGCGTCGAGTATCACACCGTCACTCTTGTCTAGAGTTTCATCTGCCTGTCGGAACATCTCGTCATAGACCATGGTTCGTTTGTCCATGCTGGAGGCCACCTTTTCGTCAAAAACGTCCTCATTCTTCAGCACCTCCAGTCTAATCAGGTCAGTTCGGAGCAGGGGGTAGCCGGTAATCCTGGCTACTTCCTCGGTTGTCTCCGTTTTCCAGGTACCGGGAAGGCCGCAGGCAATGAGTAAGAAGCCAGAGCCTAACTCGTTTTCTATAAATTTCGCAAACGGTTCTTTCAATTTACTGCCTCCACCGGATATTTGAAGAGCTTCAAGCGCCTTTTGGTATATAAGATTCGGCAAGCTCAAAATAGCTCTTAGCGTCAGCCGAAACCCCTGTCTTTTCCTCCCGGGATACATGTGGGTCATCAAGCTTGAAACAATTTACTTTCCCCCGCACATAAGCCCGGTAGCACAGGTAGAAATTGAGCAGTTCTGTAATCTCCCTGTCCTGGCTCAGAGCTACATAGTCACTGACGAAGATACGTGACAGGTCAGCTCGTCCGTAGTGGTCTAAATCCATGGCCAGAAAAGCTACCTCTGAAGTGACATCACAGTATCTGAATCTATCGTTAAATTCTATGCAGTCATAGATACAGATACCATCGATAAGACAAATATGGGCGGCATGAAGGTCTCCATGGCAATCCCTTATCCTGCCATCGGCTGCCCGCTTATGAAATAAACGGGCGTTTTCTTTTAGCACCCTGTCGGTATAATCCTTAATACGCTGGTACTGCGTTTGAGAAATAATATTGCCGATATATTTTTCCGTTTGGCTGAAGTTCTCATCGGTATTTTGCCTGATAGTATCGAGGCTGCCAAAAGCACTGATATCGGCATTGGTCGCCGCTTTCCGGTGAAACTGTACCAGCTTCTGGGCTATGCTGTTTAACATTTCTGGTGACACCTGGTTATGGGCGAGCAAGGTATCCATCATCGCTTCCTGAGGAAGGCGGCGCATTTTTACCGCATACTCAATAACCTCGCCCTGACGCTCAATAAAAGCACTATCTTTATCCTGGATTATGGGCACAACACCCAAATAGACCTCAGGACAGAGGCGCCGGTTAAGCGTGAGCTCTTGCTGGCAATAGAACTGCCGTTTGTCCAGGGTGGTATAGTCAAGATAGCCTAAATTTACCGGCTTCTTAACCTTGTACACATAATCATCGGTCAGGAAGACAAATGACATCTGGGTCTGCGCCAACTCTACTCTCTCTGTCTTATCAGGATAAGCTTTCGGGTCAAGCAGTGCTTGAATCATTTGTGGTAGCTGTGTCATCGGTTCTTGTCCGGCGAAAGCCTGAGCTTCAGGGTCACTATTTCAAAGGGTTTCATCTCTATTCTGAATTTGTTTCCACTAAAGGGTAATTCCCTTTCCTCTCTTTCCAGTAAATCTGCCAGGGTTAATCCTTTGATGTCTTTAAATAATTCAACCTCAGCCTCGGTGGCTTCTCCCTTTGTCTCAAAGAAGCGCAGGATGACCTCGTCAGTGTCTTCAGCTTTCTTTAGGGCGGACAGGATAATGTTGTTGGGCGAAAGCTTCAGGAAGGAGAATTCTGGAGCCAAATCTCCCTTGCTATCAGCCTGGATGGGGATAGGCAAATGGTGAAATTCCTGCGCCAGTTTATACATCTCAGCCTGGCGCCAGTCTCCATCGTGAGGCTGCACGGCGTATTCAAAGGTATGGGACTTTAGCTCCAGGGCATCCTGAGTGGGGACTAAGGGTCCAGCCATCCCATCGGCGGAAAGCCCGGATACGCTTCTGAAGAGGGTAATATAGACTAAGCCCTTTTTTATATCAACTGCGGGTAATCCTTTGTTCATAAAGGTTAAACCCCTCACGCCATCACTAATGTCAAACCAGCTCAGGAAATTAGGTATTCCGGAAGGTTCGGTTCCTCCTGCCTTGGTAAAGTACTCGGTTGGCTCGGAGATAACTCCAAATTGTGTCTCGCGGAAGTAGATTTTTCTGTCTATTCCGGTGTCAAATTTAACCCTTAGCCTTACGTTGGGGTATTTATTATCAATTTTGGTAATGAATTCTATTCGCGGAATATCTCTATAAATTACCACCTCTTTACGAATATCAATGGCTTTATACTTGTAAATTATTGGGGGGAACATCTCCTTTAGTCTATAGGGCCAGGTGAGGCAATAATATTCGCTTTCAAAGATTATCTTCACCCTTGAGCTTTCATCTTCTATCCTGAAGCTCTTGGGCTTAAAGCTTCCATACTGGAACCCTTTCCCTGATTCGCTCTTTATCACCTCGGGGGAAAACCTGCTGTGATGATGATAAAGGTCACCAACCTCATCTTCAATACCGATGTCGTTCCCGGTTAATAAAAGATTCCCGGTTTTATCAAAAACTTTAATAATTCCACTTTCTTTATCTACTTCTAACTCCCAAAAGGGGGTTTTTATCCTGTTCCCTTCAATTTTTATCTTGTCTACCGGCCCCTTTTTTGAGGGGACGGAATTATACATCTTGTATCCTAAGGGGGGAAGCTCAGCAACAAAGCCTTTTCCGTCGCTGGCTTCGACCCAGTTCTTTGTTGGCTGGGAGAGTGAATTAAAGACTGCAATTCCTTGGCCATCGGTGTTTATCCTTTTTGTTATGTAGGTAAAAGAGTTGGTTAATATTTCGGCAAGCCTGGTCTTAAGAGTGGCAAAAATCTCCTTTACTTCTTCATAAATCTCATCTACACCGCAGCCGGTGATTACGTCATGGAAGGCAATAAATAGAACCTTCTCCCAGGCATCTCGGAGTTCACTGGTGGGATATCGAGCGCCGAGAAGCCAGGCAATAGTGGCAAATTCCTCAGCGGTGATAAGTAGCCCTTCGCATTCCCTGAAACCCTGCACTATCCAAATCCGACTTGAGCATACCTGAGGGAATACATCAACATGTTCGTCATCATGTAACTCACCCTCTATTACCTCAAACTTTTTCTTGGAGTTCTCCAGCATCTGGAAAAACTCTCTCGGGGTAGCTATTTTCATTTCGATATTGGGCTGGGTTTGGTTCCAGTTCTTCACTGCCTCGGGGATTTCAGGTTGAGGGGGTATGGAGCCGCTGCCACAGGGCATTAAAATATATGGGGTGGAGGCAAGTTTATTTAGCTCAGCAAATGCTTTCTCCCATTGCTGGAGGTCGAGTCCTGCCCGGTAACCGAGAGGGAACCAGTGAGCCAGGATGGTGGTTCCATCCAGCCCCTTCCACAGGAATTCACTTTCTTTAATGTCGGCTCGGGCACCCCTTCTAAAAGCCAGCCATTTGTATCCCGCTTTCTTATAGATTTGAGGAAGCTGAGCGTTCATGCCGAAGCTATCGGCTGCCCAGGCTACAGGAACATCAATGCCAAATTTCTCCTGACAATACCTCTTCCCAAAGAGGATTTCCCTTATTAACACTTCACCGGAGGGGAGCATGGTATCGGGCATGAGGTATTGCCCGTCAACTATCTCCAGCTTCCCCGCCTTTATCCTGTTGTGGATTCGTCGCCACAGCTCTGGATTCCTCTCCTCTATCTTTTGGAGCAAAAAGGTTTGCTCTATACAGAACTTAAAATCAGAGGTCTCCATGAGCGTTAAAGCGTCCTCGAGGATTGATTCATTTATCCTGAGATATTCTTCCTTGGTGAAGGCCCAGACAACATCATAATGAGTGTGAGGGACCAGATAAATCGTCTGCATTTCAACTCCTGTTAACTGCCGTGATGTCAGGGATTTTCGGCTTTCAGCCAGTGAAGTAATTCCTCAAGCACCTGGTGGTAATTGTCCCTGGTTACGGTTATTAAATTCACCTGTGGGTTTTGCTTAATGGCGTCTGCCCACGGGTGGGGGTGGAACATAATAGTTCCCAGGACTTTTTTGCCGCTGTCAATTATCTCTGAGACTGAATTCCTGAATTCCTCTGAAAACAGTTCCATCTTGCCGATTTCATCAATAACTACCAGATCGTGTTGCTGGGCTGCTCTCTGCAGTGCAGCAACACCGACCTCGTCTAAACTATTGATGTTAACGCCGTACTTGCTCACTCGGTATGGACTATGAATATCAATGTGAGCCAGTATAGCACTGCCTCCGTCCAGAGTAACCAGCCTGAAGCCCTGTCTTACTCCTTGACTTCTTATTTCTTCGGTATAAAACCCACCGGCTTTGTCTTCCATTCCGGCTATGGCCTGTTTGATAAGGCTGGTTTTACCTGTGCCGGGCTTGCCGGTGAGCAGATAAACTCGCTTCATAAGCTCTTACTGCGGACTACTTATTCAAGCTTGAGTTTTGGCTTGGGACCTCTTTGCTTCAAGCTTCTTTTTATTCCGCCGATGCTTTTGGAGAGCTACTCGTTTACTTTTGTTCATAGTTAAATACTAACCTAAATTGGCTTTTTCTGCCACTTCAAGCTTTATCAGCGAAGACCTGTACAAACCTGGCCATAGAGCGGTCGTAGGTTTTCTCCACTTCTGGAGGAAATACACAGGCCGGGAGCTCATCATACTTGATGTGGTATGAGATGCAGTCACAGCATTTGCCTTTTCTTGGGCAAGGTTCGTAGGTACAGGGACATCTGGCTTTAGTGACCTCAATCTGACATTCCATTGATAGGCGTCTCCTCATGATGAATTGTTTATAGGGAAGCTTGAAGGGGCTTTGCCCCTTCAAAACCTGTGTTCCCCTCCCCTCTTACATAAGGGGTGTCTAAGAGGGGGCTTCGCCCCCTCTTTATAATCTCCTTCCCCCTCTCCTTTGAAGGAGAGGGGGAAGGAGGGGGCGAGGTAGATAAATAATCTTATTACAGATAGCGTTTTCTTATCCTTGCGGATAGCTCAGTCAGCAGCTCCAGGGCCTGGGCAGCAGCCTCCTCGGTAGCCAGCCGTGCCAGCCCGCAGCAGGGGGTAAGCAATCCTTGTTCTATCAATTGCTTGAAACGAATCCCTTTTCTGGTAAAGGGTGCCATTGCCTCTCCTAATCGGTCCTGGAGGCTGGCTGCCGATTCCTTGGACAGTGATTCCTCATCGTTGGGGACAATCCCCCAGGCAATAGTACCCTGCCTGTCCAGGAATTTCTTTACTTCCGCGGGATATAGGCTTAGCGACTGGGCATAGTTGTAGGCATCAAAGCTCAATATATCAACGCTGGTGCCGAGCAACACTGACCAGTCGGTATTGCCGCAGCAGTGGACTCCTTTCAACCCGCTGATGCCGCCAAAGACTTCTTCCAGCAGGCTGATAACCTTTTCCCGGGACAGTGCGAAAAAGGCTGAGCCGAAGGAAGTCATGTAGGGCTCATCAACAAAGATGATGGTATTTCTGGAGATTTTACTCAGCGCCTGTTCCTGCCAACCTGCCTTCAGCCTGAGCAGCTTGGCGGCGGCATCGGCTAGAGCTTCATCACAGAGTATAGAGTTAGGCTCATGGTCTGTGACGGTTAATCCCTAGCTGATAGGTCCGATTACCTGTCCCGTAACTGCCACAGGTGACAGGTTGGTCGTAGCCAGGAAGCTGTGGAGACCGGCGGCATAATCAGGGCTGATGGGATATTTGTCAACGTTATTTTCCAGGTAGGCAGCATAGAGCTGTTCCAGTGACTTATCTAAATCATGGGAGCGGTCAATATGGATACTATCTTCTTTGACTACCACTCCCGGTAAGCCCTGGCTGAACTGGATATACATGCTTTCCAGTGAGGAGCGTTTGGGTAGCTGGGGCCAGGAGGGAATGTCTTTGAGGTAATGGGTGACTTGCGAGCAAGCCTCAGACGGGTCAGTGTGGGGCATACTGCCGATAATAGTCGGTAGGCAGCCAAATTCCGGGTTGGGCATAGTATTTAAGCCTTTCTAGCTGTAATTCGGTTAAATCCAAAGGGTGAGGTTCAAAAACTACTTGATATACTTGCCTATCAGCAGGTCGAGCTTTTTCTTCTGTTCTGCCGGTATCACATCTGGAGCGGTGACAATGGCTGTCTTCAGTGCTGTAGCGCAGTCGCAGCTGCGTCCCTCGGGTATTCTACCGACGGCCAGCTTGATAATTTTCCTGGCGTTGTCAACATTACGGCACATGCAGTCCAGGATAACATCAATGGTTATCGGCTCGCTCCTCTCCTTCCAGCTATCGTAGTCGGTAACACAGGCAATACAAGCGTAGCAGATTTCTGCCTCCCGTGCCAGCTTGGCTTCAGGGAGCGAGGTCATGCCAATAATGTCAGCCCCCCACGAGCGGTAGAGTCGTGATTCAGCCCGGGTGGAGAAGGCGGGGCCCTCCATAGCTATATAAGTGCCCCCCTGGTGAACGGTGGCGCCGCTTTCAAGGGCTGATTGGTAAATAACCTGGCTCAACGCCGGACAGAAAGGCTCGGCGAAGGGGATGTGAGCGACGATACCCTTGCCGAAGAAGGTGTTAATTCGGCCCCGGGTGCGGTCGATTATCTGGTCGGGGATAACCAAATCTCCGGGCTTTATGTTTTCTTTGAAGCTGCCACAGGAGTTGATGGCGATGATGTGCTCTACCCCCAGGGATTTAAGGGCATAGATGTTAGCCCTTGCCGGGATTTCAGTAGGGGAGATGTGATGTCCCTTGCCGTGCCGGGGCAGAAAGGCAACTCCCACCCCCTCCAGCCGGCCCACGACTATGCTGTCGCTCGGCTTGCCGAAGGGCGTGTCTATGCTAACCTCTTCAATATCAGTAAGCCCTTCAATATCATACAGCCCCGTTCCCCCAATCACCCCAATTTTAGCCTGTGGCATTAGGTGACCTCCTATTGCTTTTTAACCTGTATCTTTAGTTCACCTTCTTGGGTTTCAGCCCAGTCACCATAAATATAATATTTTAGTTTAAAATTGTTCTTAGGTAATTTCATACACTTATGATTATCAATTGCTATAGAAAGGTTCATATCTTGGGGCTGTTTTGGTTTATGGACAAATAAAGTATAGTCTTCATCATTAGTATACGAGAAGATACAGTTACCATTATCTCTAGTAATGATTGTATATGTTAAGCTTTTCCCTATGCTTTCAGGGTTTATGATGCTTTCAGGGATTATGACGACTATCTGAAAATGTTGTGATATAGCGTTACCCTCATTTATTAACCACAGAGGAGGTAAGCTATTTGTTACTCCGTTATCTTTGTAAGTTAACGTGAAACTTTGGTCTCCCCTTTCGTTAAATGCCACTTTTATTAGAGGTTTAGCCATAGATTTACGTAATTGTATCATTGTTGCATAAAAAGCATAGAAAATAGCAATAAAAGCTATTGCACTAAGCGTTACTTGAGAACGCGACCAATTAATTGATTCATTGTTACTAGGGTTTATAAAAAATGGTGATGCTACTGCTGTAATAGCAAGAATTCCCCCAATAACAATAATCCAATATTGTTTCAAAATTTTTCTCCTTATACTACCCTCTTTATCCCCTCCCCATAAGGCTCTTTAATTATACTCTTTTCGGTGATGATGGCGGTGATATATTTATGGGGGGTGATGTCAAAGGCGGGGTTGGCTGCCCGCGTGCCCTCAGGGGCGATGCTTACCCCCTGGATGCGGGTTACCTCTTCCGGGCTTCGCTCCTCAATTATAATCCCGTCACCGGAAGCCAGAGAGGGGTCAATGGTGGTGGTGGGGGCAGCCACATAGAAGGGGATGCCGTTCTCCCTGGCCAGCACCGCCAGGGTATAGGTGCCGATTTTATTGGCGGTATCACCGTTGGCGGTAATCCTGTCAGCGCCAGTAATAACGCAGTCGACCTCCCCCCGTCCCATAAAGTAGCCCGCCATGGAGTCGGTAATCAGGGTGAAGGGGATATCGGCCTGCTTCAGCTCCCAGGTGGTCAGCCGCGCCCCCTGGAGGAGGGGGCGGGTCTCAGTGACCAGAACCTTTATCTTTTTGCCATCGTCTTTTGCCTGCCTGATTACCCCGAGGGCGGTGCCGTAGCCGGTGGTGGCTAAAGGCCCGGTATTGCAATGGGTCAGGATGGTAAAACCGTCCTCGATTAGCCCGGCGCCCAGCTGGCTCAGTTTTCTGGTGGACTCAATCTCCTCGGAGTGTATTTCGACCGCTTCATCAATAAGTGCCGATTTAATCTCTTCTATATCCGCGCCTGCTTCGGCTGCTGCCTGCATTCGGTTGATAGCCCGGAACAGGTTTCTGGCCGTAGGTCTGGTGTCAGCCAGGGTGCCAACGACCCCCCGGAGCTTTTTCAGGAACTGGTCTCTGGATTCTGCTTTGATTTCCAGGGCACCGAGGGCGACTCCATAGGCAGCGACGACGCCGATAGCCGGTGCACCTCTAACTTTCAGTTCCTTGATGGCGGAGGCCACTTCCTGACAGGTGGCGAGCTCCAGATAAATCTCTTGTTGCGGAAGCCTGGTCTGGTCGAGGATTCTGACCCTGTTTTCCAGCCACTCTACCGGTTGATCATTCTTCATAACGACTAAATTTAGCAGAGGGCGTGTTATTCCGTCAACTTATCAGCCGTGAAGCTTGTTTATCAGGAAAGTTGAAGAAAGGGTGAAGTCGGTTAACAATACGAAACACCTGTTCATTGACAGCCAGCGTGGCTTACACTAAAATCGGTATATAATTGTTTTGTTGTCGGAAGGGAGTGATAAGTGACCAGTGACGAAGTCCGAGCGGCATTTTTGAGCTTTTTTCAGGAAAAGGGACATAAAGTCATGCCCAGTTCCTCTTTAATACCACGGGATGACCCCACTTTGCTACTTACCAGTGCTGGCATGGTGCAGTTTAAGCCTTACTTCCTGGGAGAAGAATCGCCGCCCAGCTCCCGTTTGGCATCGTGCCAGAAGTGCTTTCGCACCACTGATATGGAATTGGTTGGTGACAGTACTCATCTCACCTTTTTTGAGATGCTGGGTAACTTCAGTATCGGGGACTACTTCAAGCGGGAGGCCATTGACTGGGCGTGGGAATTTGTCACCCGGCGTCTGGGGCTTTCCCCGGAGCGCCTGTGGATAAGCATCTTTGTTGATGATGATGAGTCCTTCCATATCTGGCGGGAAATAGGCGTCCCGGAGCCAAAGATACTGAGATTTGGTGAGAAGGATAATTTCTGGGGACCGGCCGGTAGCTCTGGGCCCTGTGGGCCATGCAGTGAAATTTATTATGACTTAGGGGAAGATGTTGGCTGTGGGAAAGCTTCCTGCCGTCCGGGTTGCGGCTGCGGCCGTTATTCTGAGATTTGGAACTTGGTATTTACTCAGTATAATCAGGATGAATCAGGGCAGCGTACCCTGTTGCCCAAACCTAATATCGATACCGGCATGGGGCTGGAGAGAACTGCCGCCGCAGTGCAGGGTAAAACCTCTGTCTATGAAACCGAACTATTTGCATCACTTATAGATAATATTTCCAAATTTATAGGAAAGAATTACGGCTCAAACGATGAAATAGATAAAGCAATGCGAGTAATAGTTGAGCATGGACGTGCCTTAACTTTTCTTATCGCTGATGGGGTAGTCCCCAGCAACGAGGGGCGGGGCTATGTACTGCGCCGACTGCTGCGCCGCGCGGCCCTCTTTGGCAGGAGGCTGGGACTGGAAAAGCCGTTTCTTAACCAGATAGCTGGTGCAACGGTTGGTAGTATGGCTAAAGTTTATCCTGAGTTACAGCAAAGGCAGGCCTTCATTTATCAAGTTATAGAAATTGAGGAAGCGAAATTTCGGGAAACGCTGAGCACCGGTCTTGAACTGTTGGATGGAATCATTGAAAAAGCCAGCAGTAAGAAGCTGAATAAAATCTCTGGCGAGGAGGCATTTAAGCTATACGACACCTATGGCTTTCCTGTAGAGCTAACCGAGGAGATTGCTGCCGGGCGTGGCTTCTCGGTGGATTTAGATGGCTTTAAGAAAGAAATGGAGAAGCAGCGGGAGAGGGCTAAAGCCAGCCATAAATTTGAACTGGCTGGCAGGGCTTACTTGGAGAGTACCCTTGACGTTAAGGCGACCTCCTCCTTAGAGGACGAG
>SDBV01007652.1_pt1 | contig 14730 bp, 22 predicted proteins | sample 2277081 | NCBI WGS metagenome assembly SDBV01 (sample SAMN10402039, study PRJNA504765) | marine sediment metagenome | isolation source: marine sediment core GS10_PC15, 223 cmbsf | place: Arctic Ocean: Southern Knipovich Ridge | collected 2010
CTGCGCAAAGGCATAAATCCCTAGAAACATCATAGCAATCAACCACACCCTCTTCATGATTTCTCCTCTTTCATCCTAGATTTTTTGGTCCTAACGGTTGGACCGAATATCCAATAATTTGTGGAACAACCTTCCCACAAAAGGTACAACGTAATCTGATACGCATCCGCCAATGATCAACACTAAGACCATGATGGACGTTCCCAGCAAAAGCCATATGAAATCAATCACACTACTTCTCCCAATCCATAGTCAGTATAGATGCTACCGGCTTCTTGCGCAAGTGCCTTGATTCCCGGATGATTACTCTTTTTCATCAGCCTTCACCCTTTCAAATCCTACGCCATAACCGATACCACGGTGCGTAACCTCAGAGGATACATATCGTGTGGGTACCCCAACGTAATCCACTCTCACTGCTCCATCAGTATCAGGATCTCCAAACACGACAACCTGATCGCCAAGATAGATCAGCCCACCTTTGACTCCAACCTCCAAACTGTCAATCAAATCTTGTACTGTCATTTCAGCCTCCTCTTGGCTTCGTCTATGTACATCGGATCAATGTCAAATCCGATGTACTTCCGTTTGAGCTTCTTAGCTTCAACACACGTTGTACCAACCCCACAGAATGGATCTAGAACAACGTCACCAATGTAGCTCAACATCTTGATGCAACGCTTTGGCAACTCCGGTGGAAACACTGCGGGATGGATTTCGTCCTTCTTGCCTGGAAAGCTCCACATGGCTCGTGCCCACGCAACGAACTCATCTTTGACTAGATCTGTCTCAGTCGTAGTGTGATACTCAGGATTCAACCTTCTCTCATCCTTGTAGAACACCAGGATGTATTCAAACGCCGTCACAAACGATGGGCAGCTCGGTTTCAAGTATGACCCAAATGAAGAGTTTCTAGAAGAATGACCTTTGTCCCATATGATCTGAGAGAACACATGGAAACCAAGATCCAACATCATCCGCGTAATGTAATAGTTCATTGGGATTCGACCATTCTTCTTGGCCCCAATATTGATCACTACACGTCCATCAGGAGTAAGCACTTGCTTGACCTCTACGAACACACCCTCCAACCATTCTAGAAAAGAGTCCAATGGTCGCCTATCATCATAGAGGTTATACAGCATGGGATTGTGCTTCTCAGCTCCAACGTTGTAGGGTGGAGATGTCACCACCAAATTCACTGATTCGGCTGGTAGCTGTCTCATCCCCTTGATATTGTCCACACACTGGATTCTGCTTCTCATCTAACCCTCTACCTTATATTACCCACTAGACCGGTGTTTGTTTCTAAGAAGTTGGTATTTTCAACAATTCCCAAACCATCTTCCAATCAGGCTCCCTGAGCCAATAGTCCTCCCAATCTTCCAACTCCTCGTCTTCAACAGCTTGATCCCGAATCGCACCTATCAGCTTGATCTGTGCCTCTATGGAGGACACCTCCTCTGGTGGCGTGTACTCGATATGGTATTTGTCTTCGATCTCTCTTACACAATTTCGACAGATCGGACTCTTCACCGCGTACCGTCTGGGATGCTTGTCTGTTTGACAAAGTACACAGCGTCTCATTTGGCATGATGCAATCTTTTCATCTGTGCCACAACAGCGTCGGGCGTCATTCTAGCAAGTCGGTCCAATTCCTGTCTTTTCTCATCACTAATGCCCTTGATATTCTCAAGTCCCTGCACCGAAAGAGTAGGTGTGTTACTTCGAAAGAATCCCATGACCTCCTCAATGTTCGGTAGCATCAGAAACGCCTGAAACGTGTAACCTTCTGCTAGAAAGAAATGGTCTGGACTTGTGTGTGCCCAAACAAAGCGGCTCTTATCCGGCTTCTCATCGTCTACCTCCAAAATCCGTGTACTGGCTTTCATATGAGAGTAGTATTCACCGTGTGCTAGATGCTCCGCATTTTCAGGTAGCAGCATAGTCTGTGTGTTGACACCTTGTTGAACGTAGTCGAGTAATGCCGTCCTGTCCATCTTGATCTCTCTATCATTCTTGTTCTTTGCTATCTTCCGTGGACCGTCACCGACCATGGATCTCCATGCATTGGAATGTTTGTTCTGAAACTCCTGAATCTTGTGGATTTCAGGTAATGCATCAATCACTATAATCCGAGGATTCCATCTCTCCACAACTTCATTTAGAAGATCGAACGTTGGCACGATACCCAACTCCAACAAACGCCGACAACGAACACCCTGCTCCATCACCAAATCACGGATGATGTAATGAAGATCCGCCCCTACGTCAATTCCCATTACTCGTGGCCGATCTGTTGCCTCTGTCGGTCGCACAATCCCGTATGGTCGCTTGCAGGCATTCAACTCATGCTCTAGAATCTTTGCACCCTTGGCGGTGAAGGGAAGCCCAAGCTCACTGTTGTACATGAGCTGGATCTTTGTCTGGTTGCCTTGTGCCACTCCCCATTTAGTGAAGAGATCCCGTGGCGAAGCGATCTTATTGAAGAGCTTACTGATCCGGTACCCTTGCCACTGCCGCTTTGGATACTTGTGAATCCACTCCCCATCCTGCAACCGATCCACTTTTGCACCACACTTACACATCAGACTAATCTCTTGAGATTCATCTGCTTCTTCATAATCAGGATCGAGAGGTTCCCACACTCTAGCTTCTACTTGTCTAACAACATGCCTGAAGAAGTCTGGAACAAGCCACTCATTACAAGCTTCGCATTTGATATTCCACATGCCCTGACTACTGGACTGGTATCGTTCATCGATTCCAAATCCTTCCACTGTTGGGTTGCTGATCTCCCGCTGATATTTGTAGGGACTGGCAGATAGCCGGTCTGGAGCCATTTCTAGATTTGAGAGGTTGCAACGATCCTTCTCATCCACATAGATCGAGTCAACCGGGATCTCAATGAACTCCGATTCAACGTTTGATCCAACGTAGGCAATGATCCCATTACCAAAATGGGTGAGAGAGGTTCTATGGATTCCTCCTGGTCGCCCCTTTCTAGTCAACTCACTGTACTTCGGCGCATTCCTGTGTAGCATGTAGATACGATTGTTCACAAACCGATTCCTCAGCTCATACTTCGGGAGAATGTACATCACCGTCAGACCCCACGTTGCCTCTATGTGAGCGTTGATGATGAACAGTTCTGATAAGCCACAATTATGAACTACATAACCTTCAGCCCCATATGAATTATCCTCTTCTACTTGAAGATTGTAAACCATTCCCTTGTGCCATACTTCAGAGTGTCTCTTGATTTCACCGAACCAAGGTAGCCCGTAGTGGTTCACAATTCCAATCGAGTCACCAACAACTAGTTCTTTTGCTTCAATCCAATTTGGTCTCTTTCTTGGCGAGATATGTACACCAGCCCGTAGAAATGGGTGCTCGGGCGTTGAAGTAATCGGTCGAAGAGAACCTACTTGATGCTCAATCATCATTCCATCAAAGGTTCGAGCATATACCTTAGAAACACGCTGATCCCTTCCACGGTGGGTTAAAACTCTCATACCTTCTTTTACACGTTCAATTGGGATTTCACCCGCTGTCGTTTGGATAAGCGTATCTTTCAAGAAACATTGCACACTCTTCTCCACGCACATCAATTCATCAGTGGTAATCAACTTGTACAGTGCCGTAAGGTAGTGAACGTTCCTGAAGTTCATCTTCTCGCGTCTACTATTCAGATGATACTTGGCACCCCACTCCAAGGGAGTGACATTCTCTCCATACACCTCTCGTTCTAGAGCAATCCTCCGAGCAACGACATCTGTTCGTAGTGCATCTAGATCAACATCACTCATGTAATAATCTCTTGAGCTAACCCCATTGTCTTGTGCTGAAGATCCACCAATGTTCCATCATTAACAATCGTCAAATCAGCATCTAGCTCATCATAATAACGCTCCGACTCATGCTGATCATCACTCTCCAGATCTGGACGTAGCACACGGATGATCACACTATCACGCATCAGCTTCAACCGTTCAACTTCATGTGGAAACCTGACATCCGAAATGACCCAATTCTCACGTGGACCATGATTCAGCATTTCTATCTGAAATCGTTTCACCCATAACGTCCGCCCCGTCACTTCGGCAAACTCCGGGAACTCATCACACAACTCCAATTGACCCCACTCCGTACCAAGGTGCTGCAACGCCTGTCGTGGAGAGATTCCCCATCGTGGATCAATCCATTCTTTCTTTGATCCATATAGCTCATCTTCTCCCCATCCAAAAATGGCAGCACACGCTTCCTTCATCGGTCTGGCGAACTCGTACTTCTTGAATCCATATAGATTGACAAACACTGCCGCTACGGTGTCTTTTCCACTGCGCTTATACCCGGTCACTCCAACAATCACAATCCCCTCCTAGTCATCACTGAAACTTCCAAGCCTTCGCTTTGGTGGTTCCTTATCATCGTACTTGTTTATCTGCACTTTCATTTGCTCTAGTTGTTCAATCCGTGCCAGCTCTTTTTTGATCTCCTCAACGGTTTTCACATCTGCATCTGGACCAACCGCCTTCTCTGTCTTTGGTTCACTCCCAGCAAAGAGGTTCACATTCAACTCTGACTCAGGTTTCACACCCTCTCCAATACCAAACCATTTCATGATCTCTGCTGCAGCCTTTCGCTTTGGTTCAAGAGCATCCGGCACATTGGGCACTTCAAAAATATCTAGATATTGCTGCATAGCAGATCGATAAAGTACAAGCCTCATTCCTATTGCATACTTCCGTATATCAAACTTGATCTCCTCCATGAGCTGACGAACCCGTGTATTGTGCATCATAGTATGGATAGCTCCATATGAACAATGATAATAACTCGCCCATTGGACGTAGGTTCGAAACTCCATCACATATCGAAAGGCAAAATCCTGTTCTCGCATCGACAAATCTGGATACCCTTCAATTGCCTTATTGATGTCACCCATCACCTCACTGGCACCAGACATGAGACGCTTGATATCTATTCGATCCCGGACATTAGCCCTTACTCTTTTTTGCTTTACTAGATTTATCTTTGTCATCATCTTCCGCCAATCCAAACAGCTTCAAAATCAGTTCTACATCCTCTGCATCAACACCTTTTACAACCTCCTGTTGTATATGAGACCCCTCAAGAAGAGTCATCCTCACCGTCCCGGCTTTGAAGATCTGCTTCCCCTCCAAAACTGTCTCCATCGTCGTCACCTTCGGATAGCGCGGAACCATCTGCTGAGATATCAGCGTCACCGTCAGTTCCATTACCATCTCGTAGATCTTCCCGTCCACCGTCTTCGTCCCCACAGGGAACTTCGGTGGACTCTGGAATGGATTCCTCTGTTTCCGCTTTGCTGATGGCTTCTTGTGCACGGAGGATTCCTTCTTCGACGTTGCTTTCGGCGCGGATGATGACTTTCGGGGTTTCCTGCTTTTGACCCCTGAAGGTTTTCCGCCCCTTTCGTCTGCGATGTCCTTCAGAGAGGAACTTCTTGACCCTTTCTTCTTCGTCTTTGACTGGGTACTCTTCGATTTCTGCGTAGTCGGCATTGACATCTCCTCTAGCCCATTCTTTCAAATCCCTTATTTTCCTTGGAATGAACCCAAACCAAAAGGGACGATAGAGTGGACAATCATTTTTTCTGTTTCGCCTCTCTGCTAGAGATACGCCTTTGATGTTGACTCGCTCCCGAAGTGCCCCTCCCGTGAAACCCGCCTGCGCCACGCACAACGGTAATACGTTCTCCCTCTTTACGAGCAGTAAGTACGCGCACTTCTGGCAATACACTAGGCTCTTCTTTTTCATCCTCTTTCTCCTTTTCAGCTAGAAATGCCTTCTTACAACTCATAGAGCAAAAATATCTTAGACCCCATCTTTCAAACACTGACATGATAACAATGTTTTGAAGACCACCGCATCCCGCACACTTTCCAAGCATCAGAATGCCTCACTGAATGCGATGTTCAGCATCTTTGAAAACTCCATGACTTCGATGAAATGCTTGATCGTTGAATTGCGGACCAACTCTGTGTTCCCAGCATTGTACGCCAACAGAGCTTCATACCAGTTGCCGTATCTGTCGTAATCCCGGCGTAGGTGCTCACAGGACAGCCGCACATTGTTCTCCGGTGTCATTAGATAGGCTTGGTCGAAGTCTCTGTACGTGTGGCTGTTAAGCTGCATCAGACCGTAGTCTGCTGTCCCATCAGTGTTCCCTCCCCCATTCACAGCATTTGGATAGAACTCGCTCTCCGTCCACGCCAATCCAAACAGGAAATGAATTGGAATTTCATAGGTGATTGCATTGGATACCAGTAAGAATGTTATGTCTCGATTAGCTGTATAGCCGTCATAGAACCGATACACCTCTTCCACCCGACCTTCTCGGATCATCTCTTTGATCCTGTTGTTGACCCCGTCATCGATCAGCAATTCCTTCTGATACTCATGCGTAATGAGAACTGGATCTCGTGCCAGAATCCTTCTACTATGCATCTCTAACCGAGCGCCTACCGCCACCATAACCCCGAAAATTAGAATGAGTAGCAGCAACTTAGTATCAAACTTCATATCTTCCCCTAATCCATCCACGGAGTAACCCAATCGTGGTCTGGGTCTGGAATAAACAACATTGTTGAAATCTGCTTTACCAACAGACCACCCACCTCAGCCATTACAAACGACCGAACAAGCCACCCTCCAACAATCTTTGCACGCTCAGTATCTCCATCCATTGGTTGCCAATTCATACTCCCTCCACAATATTGTAGAATACCTTCTGTGTGGTGATCCCATGCTTACTGTATACCACACGCATTGAGTCTTTTGGCATTAACCTGCCAACTGATGTTGGATTACCTGCAAACTTAGTGATTCCATATTGCTCATCCTGTTCAAGCATAGCCTTGTCATGCAAGTAGTTTAGCACATCAGACGACACGGTAATGTCCATCACGACAATTTCTGGTCTCTGAACAAACGCAATAACGTCTTGAATCTTAGAACCCACGAATCCCCTCCTCTATCTTGAAATTGTAACTCTCCAACACATCTTCTCCGTTGCGGCCTTCGATAAAGCTTTTAATCCAGCCATCGTTCAACCTGAACAATGATACCTGGAGAGTTGTATGCATCCCTTCCTCAAGATTACCATCAAGGATAGGCTCCGTGAGCAATCCGTATTTTGGCAGGTATTCAATTCCATGTTTCGAATCAACATAGCATCGCACACTAGTTACGCCCTTGAAACTGTTTTGAACACCCGACGTAAACATGTTACTATAAGCCACTAACTCCGCAGGATTATCCAGAGAAAAAAGGTAATGATCGCGCTTATGCTTCAGCTTCTTCTCTTGTACCATCCGATAAATATATGAAAACCGGTTAAAACCGTCTGCCAACTCCGACACATTCCCCCATGCATCTGTCCTCTGTCTAGGAAACCCAATTGCAATGGTCGAGTCTTTACACAACCACTCGTAATCTTCCACGACCTCCTCATAGCTTCCTACCACCACATTGGCAATGAGTGGACCGGAATACTCATAATTCCTAGGGTCGCACATCCGAAGATGAAACGGTCGCCCATAAATCCAAATAGCTGTGCAGTATTCTAGCTCAAACACAGTTGGACGGTAACTAGGTGGCACTACCAAAAACACATTGTTACATGGTATCAGAACATTCTCAGCAAACCGATGGAACGCTACATCCCCATGTGTCATCATCAACGTTGGAACTATTGCATAACTACCCAAATCTGGAAACCGATGCAGATCAACTGTCGGAATCTGATGAATCCTCCTCATCCGACCCTCCATCTTTCAAACCCTTCGACTCTTCATCTTTCAAACCATTTGGCTCTTCATCCAATGTCTGTTCTAGATCAAACACCAATAGCGCGAATGGGTAGTCTGGATAGATCTCCATCCGTCTTGTGCACAACACTGGAATGTCTAGATTGTGACCACCTTTCGTGACCCACGATCCAATCATCAAACCACAAGTACCGATTTCATATGTGGGAATAACCTTTGCCACAATCCCTGGAGGCAACTCCGCAATCTGGAGTTGTGTCATGAACACATAGGTTCCCGGAGCACTCATAATGAACCTATCTTTGATCCGTGCCGGTTGAGTAGTGGAACCTGTCGTATGAGGCTTTCCATCTTTGTCTAGAAAGAACCGAACCATACCACCAAAAGTACGCATCTCTATAGCCTTGAGAATAATGGCATTTCCATCATACCCAAAACGGGTGTACTTCCGTTTATTCAACCCCTCTCGAACCGAAACCAAATCTTCAAACTGTCTCGCATCTAACAACATGTGCTTTCCTCCTAAGCTGCTTCTAGAATATCGTCCAACATCGGACCTAACTTTGACTCATTATCCGCGCCCCATCTCTCATTCACCTCTATATCAACCTGCATTTCCATCGGGAATGCTTTCACTGGCATAGAGAACGCCTTCCTGATAATCGCCTTGACCTGTTTCACCTCATGCATCGGAGTATCTACCAAGAGACAGTCGTGAACTGTATGAATAATCTTGGCCTCCAACTTTGCTTCCTTCAACATCTTATCCACCCTAATCAATCCAATGTAAGTGAAGTCTGCCGCCTCAGATTGGATTGGCGCGTTCATCCCTTGACGCTCTGCACTGTATCGCTCAAACTTGTCATCACTATTGATGTTCGGCAGTCTCCGCCGTCTCTTGAACAAAGATACCACATAGCCATGCTTCCTAGCAAACTGCACAGTCTTTCGTAGCCACCGCGCAACACCCCTAAACCGATCAAAGTATGCATCAATATATGCTTGTGCAACCTTTGTACTGACACCAAGACGCCGCGCCAGACCCACCGCTGTAATGCCATAGATCAGCCCAAAGTTGATTGCCTTCGATATCCGTCGCTCAGGATCTGTTGGAGTGTAATCTTCTTCCTTACTGAACATCTCATTGTAGGTCATGTTGTGGATGTCTTTTCCACTGTGAATAATTCGAAGTAGAACCTCATCACCGCTCTCAAGGGCTATTGCTCGCATCTCTGCAGCTTTGATATCTGCCTCAACAATCGTATTCCCTGGAGTCGCACCATACAGTGATCTGATCAACCGGTCCCTAGGAATGTTGTGAGTGCACGGCTTCGAATTACTAACACGTCCAGTCACCGTTCCAGTGCTATTGTATTGGGAGTGGACACGCTGATCTTCCCACTGAAAAGTTCTCGCCTGACCTATGTACGTCCCCCTGCACTTGTCTAGATATTTGTACTTCACCGTCAGTGCAGCGACCTTGGAATACTTTCTATTTCCTGATTTGTTCGCCAACGCAATGAGAACGTCTTTGTCACAGATCCAATTGTTTGCTTTTGTCTTCTTTCCTCCCGGCGCATTAAGCTCATCAAAGAAGTACTTACCAAGTTGAATTGAGCTTGTGAACTTGATCTCACGTTCAACGACACTCCATATCTGCTGAGTAAGGATCTTCTGAGCTTCCACAATCCGTTTCTCTAGAGCATCCGCCGTCTTCATATCCACATAGATCCCATTGATCGATGCACCAGTCATTACTCTACGTACCGGCATGGTGATCCTGCTGTACAGCGGCCACAACTTCTGCTCTTTCAACATTGGAACAAACTTCTCGTACAACAACATAGTCGCCACTGTATCACCACCAGCATAGGGAGCCATGGTCTCAAATGGGATCTCTCGATAGCTTGTTTTCTTCGTGAACTTGTGTTCCAGCTTGTACTTTTCTAGAGGGATGTCATATCCTCCAAACGTCAGCTCCGTCCACGTTCGTTGCTTCAACCCAACAGAGAAGTTTTCATCCAGCAAGTGGGCCATAATCATGGTGTCTTCTAATGGCCCTGCCACCTCACATTTGTGAGAGTGCAGGAACCTCCAATCAAAATCAATATTCTGAAACACCTTTATTACATCTGGGGATTTGAGCAAATACCTCAATGCCCCTATACACTCTCCATGCGCTTCAAAATGCTTCCAGTCAATATAGACTGGATAATAGATCCCCTCTTTCTTGTAGGTCATCGACACACCAAGAATCTCATCTCGTGGATCTAAGGAAGCTGTTTCTAAGTCTACTGCTACAAGACCTACCTTCACAGCTCTCTTGATGTACTGCACAATCTTCGTCATCGTGGAAGGACTCTGTGTCTCTGGAAGTTGAAATGCTGGCGGGTCCCAATGAACCATCTCCAGTGCTTTCTTGAAATCCGATAGCGTCTGATCATACTGCGCCATCCGTCCTATGGTTGTCTGTCGCATGATTCCGCTCGGGTGGAAGGTAGCAATAACCCAACAATTGAACTCTGAACTCCACATAGGCTTTCCACGCCACCGTGTAATGCCTGTATTTTTGTCTAGAAACATAACTGAGCACAATGGAGTATTGCCCGTCAACACAAGCACCTTCGGCTTGACCGCCTTAATCACCTGCTCCAAATACGGTCGGCAGTGCATCACCTCTATTCGAGTGGGCTTCCGATTCTTTGGTGGCCGACACCTCACCGCATTATCGATGTAGCACTCCGCTGGATCGATATGTAATGGCGCAAGAATACTCTTCTTGAGATATCGTCCAGCTTGCCCAATGTATGGCTCACCCTCTCTGTCCTCATCTGCTCCAGGAGCCTCACCAATCACCATCAGATCCGGATTCCTCGGACCCTTACCACGGATGCAAATCGTATTGGCATTTCCACACAGCTTAGGACATTGGCTACATGAATGGTTCCAAATCTTCTTGCTCACACTTCATCTCCGCTTCTATGCCTATATCGTCACTGTCACTTTCCACCCAACCACGAACCACTTTCTCAATATCCTCTCGCCCAATATATCCCGATAACGACTCCAATATCGATTGGATCATTGGATCAACCAAAACAACAGGTGCAGCGTACATGAAAAACCCAGACTTCACAACACCTGCATCACCATCAAGATCCGCCCCTGACAACACAAAACAGGCTGTCTCTTGATCCAGTTCTAACAATCCACAGATCGCTTTTCTGATATTCTCATGTGCTTCTCTATACGCCTCCGCAACATCTTTTGGAGAAAGCATATCCATGCTATCAATGATGTCTGACACTCTTCACCTCCTCAATCAAGCTCTTGATCCCATTATCTTCTAGAGTTTGAATCACTATCGCTTCATCGTACTCTCCTGACTCCACCACAATTTGATTAGGCTCGATCCAATCAGGCTGGTACAAAATCAGTGTAGCATTCCGTTCAATGACAGTCTCCCAATTCTCCCGGATCTCATCCTCCCACTTCGCCCATGACTTATTATGCGTCTGAAGAGGATACCCTTTGAAGTTCTTATACGTCAAACTCTTGTTGATCAACAATCGAACCAACACCGAAGGTATCCGCACAATCCCCTTGAGACCATCACTTTTGTCACCTTTGAGAATCTTCCACATTCCGATCTTGTCTGGTGGGAAACCAAGGGATTTCTGGATCTCTGCAAACGTCTCTATCCGACCATTCACATGGATGTCAATCTGATCTGGACGCATGAACTGATACCAGTCCTCATCGTTGCTCACCAACAGGATTCGTTCTCCAGCTTCCGCCGTGGCACACAGATATCCAGCCAAATCATCGGCTTCCAATCCAAGGTGAGACACCATATCAATACCCGCATTATGCACAAATGCCCTGACTTCTTTCACGCAGCTCATGAAGGAATTGTCCTGTCGACTACGATTACTCTTATACCCTTCATGGAGTACCTTTCTTCTAGATTTTGTGCCTTCCCATAGGAACAGCAATTGAGCATTAGGGTGTAGCTTCTGCATTCTGAAGATGAAACTTGCCACACCGTAGAGCATTCCTGTCTTCTTGCCGTGCCATGAAAGTTGCTTCATCCCGAAGTGGGTCCGAAATACAAGGTTCATTGCATCAACCAGAATGAGCTTGTAGTTCGTTACGTCTAGAAAGTCTTTCATGGTTGATTCCGTACAATCTCTATCTCAAGCTTTTCAGGGAGAATCATGACTAAAGTGTCTGGAAAAAATCTCCCCATAGCGTTCGATATACGCTCACACTCCTCAAGATCAACAGCCTGTGCAACTTTTACAACAACCACATCAGTAGGAAGCAACCCAACTACAGAAACGTGCTTCAACCGGATCTCTGCTCCATCATCTCCAACCAATTTCATTACTAAAACTCCTTGCTCGTAGGCATACCATAGGCTGGCACATCCGTCAATGACTGGACATGCTCTTGTGCCAGATCCTTGAGTTGTTGATACACATCCTTCCCAAGCAAGATTTCCATCAGTCTGTCATACCGCTCTGTCCCTTTGGCTGTTTCGACAACCCCATGGTGCTCAGTGCACAGTTCAACACCGTTGATAATAAGTAGCCGGAGTCCTCCATTGGCCCGTCGAACGATGTGGTGAGCACCGAGTCCAAATGTACTCTTACATCCTACCCATGCACAGTGATAATTGTATGCCCTCGCAATCGCGGTAGACCATTCTTGATCGGAATCAGCATATTTCATGTCGCCTCTGGATACCAAATCTGTGCCTTCCGATCTGACACACTACACTTTTTAGTACCCCGACAGAAAGCCAGTCCATCAATAGCCAAATCATTCAACCGTTTCCGAATCGTTCCTTGTGGAGTCCCATTGTATCGATCATATTCTGCTGCCGTGTGCCCTGGGTGCTTTTTCAACAACCTCAAAGCCTTTCCTTTCTGACTCTCAACAGCAACAGATTTGGCACCTTCTTTGCTAGTCTCTGGATCACTACTTCGATACATTCTATGCAACATATAATTTATTCCTTCACCGATGCCACCAGATTGCAAGACTCAGACGAGTTACCTGAATCTGAACAAGATACAAAGTGTCCCACGGTTCTCCCTCCAATCTATCCGCCACCTCTAGCAACTCAACTGACAACAACTCGAAGGGACCATTGAACCATCCAAACTCACCGCATAGATGGTGTGCACCTTTTCCAATCTCCAACTGTCGCCTCTTCCCAAATCTAGTACTAAACAACATGTGATACACCGTCCTCTTTCACCACCGTCATCGTCTTATCGAAAATGTCCCTCAATGCCACATGAGAAACCAGAAGCACTTGTGCGAAGTATTTCCGTAGTAAGACGTTGATCAACCGTGTCAAACTCTCACGTTTGACGGGACTCAAGTTTCCCGCGATCTCATCTAGAATTAGGAACCGAACTTGGTTATCCCGACCACTGTTGATGATCTGCGTAAGGGCCACCCGCACGGCTAGGAACACTAGCACCTTCTCACCAGAACTGAGCGCCTTGTACGACCTAATCCCCATTTCGTCTTGCAAAACGAACTCCACTCCTGGTTTGCTTCCCTCAATATCATCAATCCGGATTTGCCCGTTGTTAAAATGTTGGAAGATCCGAGTAGCCCGTTTCTCCAAAGCAGTTCTGAGATTTCTCAACAGTTGGACTGGGATAGCATATCGTGAAAACGCCTCTGCCACCACATTATACGCCATGATATTCTTCTTTCGGTCATCAATCCCTCTCCTCAGAGTCGCAACCACTTTCGCCGCAGACTTTGATTTAGTGATGTCTTCCCGTAGATGTTCTATCTCCGCCTGTAACCCTCCAATTACCTCTAGAACTTCATTGCGCTTTTCATCCACCTCTTCAATTTCCCTGACTACTGAATCATAATCGCTCAATCCCTCTGTCAATACGATAAGTCGACTCTTCGTCTTCTCGATCTCTGCATTGGCCTGATCAATCTCCTTCTTGATCTCCCGCCCCTCGGTCTTCATCTTAGTGGAATCAGCAGTCAATGATTTGATTCGTTGCTGGTACGTTTCAATCTTCCTTTCCAAATCTGACCGTCTATTCAACTCACCTTTCTTTTCCGACCGTTGACGCTGAAGATCCTTGACCTCCTTCTTGAAACTCTCCAACTCTTTCACCCATCGACCATGTACCGTCTTGGTTATGCTAGACGCACATAATGGGCACTTGTCTGATTCATGTCCAATGGCACTCCCCCGCAATTCGATTCCAACCTGCAGCGTTGCAATCTCCGCATCTAACCCATCAATCATAGTTAAAAGGGGTGCTTCATTTCTCAGCTTAGAAAGCTCCCCCTTTGCCTTGTCTCGCCGTTTCACATCTGATGCGTTGTCTTCCTTCATCTCCTCAAACCGACCACGCATCCGTTCTCTCCGATCCCTGTTGGCATTGCGACTACGCGAATCACTGGTGAGACGTTCCTGAAGACGCTCCTTCTCATTGACCATGCTCCGATATCGCTCTTCACTTCGAAGCAACCCCAACCGTTTGGCCGCCAGATCATCCGATCGCTTTCTATTCTTCTCTAGACCATCATTCGTCCGGTCCAGACCCACTGTCAATGCGTCAACATCTTTGATTTGCTCTTCAGCAAAGGTAACGGTGTTCGCATCAATGTCATTGAGTCGCTGAAGATCCTTCACTTTGTCAGAGGCAACTTTATGGAACCTGATACACACGTCGATCCCGGCGAGCTTCTGAAGCGTCTCCAAACGCTCTGCCGGACGAACCTGCATGAGTGTATCATTCGTACCAAGTCCAAAGAATGACGTTAGGCCAAACATATCCTTATCGACACCCAGCACTGAATCGATCATGTCCTGAGCTTTGTTGTTTGTTGGCTTTGCTCCACCTTTCGCTGCAAGCGTATCTCC
>SDBV01007653.1_pt1 | contig 14729 bp, 13 predicted proteins | sample 2277081 | NCBI WGS metagenome assembly SDBV01 (sample SAMN10402039, study PRJNA504765) | marine sediment metagenome | isolation source: marine sediment core GS10_PC15, 223 cmbsf | place: Arctic Ocean: Southern Knipovich Ridge | collected 2010
CCGAGCAACGCAGCAGATGACCCCTTAGATGTTCTCTTCGAAGTCGCCGATGATATTAATCTCAGGCTCAAGTAAAACCTCAGATGTGGATTTGACTTCGCTTCTGATTTTTTGCATCAGTGAATATATATCCTGGGCACTAGCATTACCATTGTTGACTATGTAATTAGCGTGTTTTTCGCTTACCACAGCCCCCCCTACCTTCCATCCTTTACAGCCGGCCATATCGATCAATTTACCGGCAGCCATCCCGTCCGGATTCTTAAAGATACAACCGGCGCTCGGCTGCCCGAGAGGCTGGCTCTCTTTTCTCTTTCTAAAATTAATCTCCATCTCACTTTTTATCTGATCTTGCTTTCCTTCCGTCAGCCTAAGTCTTGCCTCCAAGATAATAATTTCTTTCTTAAGAGCCGTGCCTCGATAAGTAAAACCTATCTCATCATTGGACTTAGACATCAATTGACATCGGTGATCGTATGTCGTCACCTGACTTACAATGCTTCCCATATCAAAATCGTAAGCCCCGGCATTAATGGCAACAGCTGCGCCTACCGTCCCCGGTATACCGATTGCGAAAGATAGGCCTTTTAGCGAATTTTTTAGGGCAGTCTGGATCAGGTTACTAAGAGTCACGGAAGCGCCGCAGATTATCTCGTTACCCATGACGGAAATTCTTTGAAAATCCCTTCCCAACCGCAACACAACCCCCTGAAATCCGGAATCAGAAATGAGAAGATTTGATCCTCTGCCAAGAAGCAGAAGGGGAAGCTCGTATTCAGTAACTGTTCCGACAATCACATGAAGATCATGAAGAGTATCGGCGACCGCGAAGACGGCAGCCGGTCCTCCCACTCTAAAGGTCGTACTCTTCGCAAGATCTTTTTCGGCGCTTACTTGTTCGGGAATCAACCTGTTGAGGCGGTCTAAAGTCCTCTTTAAAGACCTTTGGTACATCAACACTCCACCGTACTAACGTCGCTCTCCTCGACTAATGCCTCTGACCTAAGACAAGCTATCAATTCACTGCCCACCGTTCCTATGTCTCCGGCTCCCATCGTAATGACCAGATCTCCACTTCTTACGGCCTGGTAAAGATAGTCCTTAACATCCATTCTGTTAGGAAGATAGACTACGTCTTTTCCCGGGACTTTGTCCAGAATCGAATCGACTAAAAGCTTACCGCTTACCCCGGGAATCGGCTCTTCTCCGGCACTATAAACATCCGTAAGTATTGTAAGATCGGCAAAGTCAAACGATCCGCCGAACTCATCTTTTAGAAACTTCGTCCTTGAATACCGGTGGGGTTGAAATACGCAGATGACTCGGCCCCAGTCTCCACCTTTTGCCGCCGCTAAGGTTGACATGATCTCGGTTGGATGATGGGCGTAATCGTCGACAACGGTTACGTCGCTTCGCTTGCCGATCAACTGAAACCTTCTTTTCACGCCGGTGAATTTGGAGAGGCCCTCAACTACACTTTCGAAACTTACACCTTCGTTTAAGCAGACTACGATTGCCGCCAGAGCATTTAATATATTGTGGACGCCCGGGACATTCAATCTTACTTCGCCAATCTCGCCATCCTTGTCGCAGAGAGTAAATCCGGCCTTGAATGAATCCGCGATTATATTTTTCGCGTAGTAGTCATTGTAGTCCTCTAACCCAAAGGTCAGACAGGTCTTATTGCTTTTTTTTGCTATTAATTCCGCATTGGAACCATCGCCATAAACAATGACTTTTCCATCGACAGGCAAGTCTGATATCCAATTGAAAAACAGATCCTCTATCTCTTGAAGGGAGACATAATGATCCATGTGGTCAGCCTCGATATTTGTGACGACTATCTGATCAGGTGAAATATGAACGAGCGAACCGTCACTTTCGTCTGCCTCGACAATACAGAGTCTACCCTCGCCATATCTGGCATTACTACCGATATCGTTTAATTCTCCACCGATCAGAAAGGTCGGCTTATCGCCTCCATTTTCTAAAATAAAAGATATCATTGATGTCGTCGTCGTCTTACCGTGTGTGCCGGAAACGGCGACAGACGTCTTTCTTCTTGATATTTGATTCAGCATCTCCGCTCTTCTAAGAAGCAGATAGCCCTCCTCTTTAGCGTATGAATATTCAACATTGTAATCAGGAATGGCTGACGAGATTACTACTACGTCAGGCGAATCAATATTCTCTTTCGAATGGCCAATACTGATCTTGGCGCCCATCTCCTCAAGAACGCTGGTATATCGACTTGTCTTCAAATCTGAACCGGAGACTTCATAGCCCATCTCTAAGAGGACCTTGGCGATACCGCTCATCCCGGCTCCGCCGATCCCGATAAAATGGACTTTCATTTTATTTTTCAAAATTACCCTCGAATTAACTGAAATGTTATATCTTCCTTTCTTCCCATTTTCTATGGATATTTTATTAAATAATTATTTATTTTTTCTTGAAAGCAGGTGCTCGGCTGCATCGCTAGCGGCACCAGGCCTACCAGCTAGTAAACTCTTTTTGGACATCTCCTTCAACTCGTCCAAATGTCGTGTAAACCAGAGTATTTCGTCAAATATCACGTCCGGATTAAATAGCTCGTTCCTTATGATCTTCGCTCCGCCCGCCCGCTCGATTATCTCAGCGTTTTTTGTTTGATGATCATCGGTCGCGTACGGATACGGTATCAAAATCGAAGGTAATCCGGCCGCCGTGATCTCAGCTATCGTCGTCGCTCCCGCTCTACAGATCGCTAGATCGGTAAGGGCGTAGACCCGCCAGATATCCGGCAAGTACCGGTAAATACGGTAAGAGACCTTATCACTATCTTTTTTAACGCTAAGATAAGTCTGTTGGACCGAGTCAAAATCAATACTACCGACGATATGGATAATCTGCAAGCTCTCCATATCTCGTATACGATCATAGATCTCGATGGCGGCGTTATTTATAGTTCTCGCTCCGCCGCTTCCACCAAAAACAAGTACCGTAAAGCGATCGGCGTCTATATCCAATTGCTCGGCGGCCTCGGCCCTAGATACGCTTCCTATCTCTTTTCGGATTGGATTACCGCTTGTATACACGGCGTTCGCTTTTTTGAAGTATGCCCTGGATTCATCAAAAGATAGCATCACTTCGTCAACCCTTGATGAGAGCAACCTGTTAGAGAGCCCCGGTACCGAGTTCTGCTCAAAAATATAAGTCTCATATCTGTTGCCGGCGGCCAGCATTACCGGCAGACTTACATAACCCCCCATGCCGATCACCAGATCAGGCTCTATTTTTTTTAAGATTTTTTTTGATTCCCGGTAGACTCTCGCAAGATTTATTATCGTCTTTGCCGAACGAAGCGAAAAGCGATTCTGCATCCCTTTAGCATTTATCGGAATAAAATCGTAGTCCGCCTCTTTCATCAGTTCCGCCTCTATACCTTCCGGCGTACCAAACCATGAGATTTCTATATCACTCTTTTTCTTTCTAAGCGCTTCTGCCAGAGCTAGGCCGGGGTAGACGTGTCCTGCCGTCCCTCCGCCCGCTATTACTACCTTCAATCCGCACCTTTCTCGCGATCCTTATCTTTTCTGAAGATGAAATATTAAGTAAAACACCAATGCTCGCTAACGTGACAATAAGTGATGAACCCCCAAAGCTTACCAGGGGAAGAGGGATTCCGGTTATCGGCAACATCCCTGTCACCGCCCCCAGATTTATGATCGCTTGGACCAGTATCATCATAGTTATGCCTCCGGCAAGCAGCTGGCCGAAGCGATCGTTTGCCCTCTGGGCGATCTTGATCCCGAGGAAACCAAATATAATAAAGAGGATCAAAACAGCGGCGGTTCCCGCAAGCCCCAATTCTTCTCCGATTATCGCGAAAATAAAATCCGTAAACGGTGTCGGAAGATATCCGAATTTCTGTCTGCTAAAGCCTAGGCCCACACCGCCTAAGCCACCGCTTCCAAGCGCCATGAAAGACTGGATTATTTGAAAACCGCCTGACTTTGTATCGTTCCAGGGATCTAGGAAAGCTAAAAACCGCTCACGCCTGTAGGTCGCCGTCATGATAAAGATCATGCCCGCGGCAAAACCCCCCGTGCCGATAAGCGCGAGGTCTCTAAATCTAGCCCCCGCCATAAAGAGCATGAAAAAAACGGTGATCAAAATAGCGAATGTCGTTCCAAGATCCGGTTGGATAAGGACTAAGACGGATATAAAAAGCACGGGAAGACCAAGCGGCATAAGTGTTTTGCTGATCTTCTTAGTTATCTCATTATTGTTGGATAACACGCTAGCCGCGAAAAATACCGCCGCGAGCTTGGCAATTTCGGAGGGTTGAAAAGTGACACCCATTAGCGCGACCCACCTACTTGATCCATATATTACCTTGCCCGATATCGCCGCAAACGCAAGCAGCATTATAGATAGGCCCAGAAATACGATAGATAGACGTTTGATCTTTCGGTAATCAAAACGAGAGACAACAAACATTGCGATAAGGCCTATCGCTACGGAGATAGATTGCCTTTTTAGATAGTAGAAACTGTCATTTTCCCTTGTCAGCGCTAAGCTGGAACTTGAGCTGGTTATCATGATGACCCCGAAAAATACAAGAGCCAGAGTCACTCCGAGCAACAGATAATAACTTGAGGGTCTATTCCGCTTTCTTTTTTTGGCGCGTTTTTTCTTATGATCTTTTTTATTGATTACCATCAAACCTATCCGAGATCGCCGACAATTTCTTTAAATACTCTGCCTCTGTGCTCGTAATCATCAAACATGTCCAGACTGGCGCAAGCGGGAGATAAGAGAACGATTTCACCCTTACCGGCCGCAAGACGCGCGGCAGCTGTGGCTTCATCCAATGAATCCACGATCTCATGATCAATACCTACCTTGCTAAACTCGGAAGCAAGCTCCAATGAGACTTCTCCCAGAAATATCGCTTTTTTTACCTTATCTTTCGAGCTTGCCGCCAATCGATCAAAAACGCTCCCCTTGTTTCTTCCTCCGGCGATCAAGATAATAGGGCTATCAAATGAACCGATCCCGACAATCGCCGCTTCCGGATTGGTGGCTTTAGAGTCATTGTAGAAACGGACACCATCAAGGTCTCTTACAAATTCCAGACGATGCTCTATACCGCGATACTCTCTGATAGCCGCCATTATCTCCTCTATGTCAATACCGACCACATAGCAGGCGCTTATCGCCGCCAACGTATTTTCCAAGTTATGATTTCCGATGATCCTGATGTCGCCGACCGGACCTACTTTTAAAACTTCGTTATCGATATTTAGATATATGGTCCCTTTTTCGACGTAGCAACCCTTTCTAGTTTTTCCCGTGCCGTAAAAGATCTCTCTTGACCTTATATCCGGAAGCCCGGACCCTAGAAGGCCTACGTTTACGACCGCCCAATCGTTCGACGACTGGTTGGAAAAGATCTTATATTTTGCTTCTTTATAATTGGAATAGCCGCCGTGCCAGTCGATATGATCTGATGATATATTTAACAAAACTGCTACCTTGGGCTTAAGATCGCGAATAAACTCAAGTTGAAAGCTACTGAGTTCGGCAACTACAAAGTCACTGTCTTTCATCTCTGTAACGGCCTGCGTTAAAGGAAGACCTATATTTCCACCGACAGCCGCGGTCTTACCCGAGCCCCTAATGATCTCACCGATCAAGTCTGTGGTTGTGGACTTTCCATTGGTACCCGTTACCCCGATCATAGGACTGTCGGTTAACAGGGAAGCTACCTCGACCTCGCTTATTATCGATATATTTAACTTTATGGCTTCGGCTAAGATCGTGTTTTTTGGAGACATGCCCGGACTGGGAACAATAAAGTCGATATCTTTCAGTACCTCTTTGCCATGCCTGCCAAGCTCGACCTCGATACCTTGGCTTTCGAGGTGCTTTGCCTCTTTTCTCAAGATCTCGTCAGTTCTTATCTCGCTGACTTTAACGATAGAGCCGACGTCGCTTAAGGCTACGGCGACAGACTTTCCCGATCTTGCCATGCCGAGAGCGAGTACTTTCTTGCCTTTCAAATAGGACGACTTGGTATTAACCAAAAGCTGCTTCCCTATCAACTTGTGTCCCTAAGAACAGATATAAAATATATAGCGAATCCGGCCCCGGCGAAGACGCCGGTTATTATCCAAAACCGGATCATGACTTTTGTCTCGGACCAACCTTGCATTTCAAAATGATGATGGATCGGGGCCATCTTAAAAACTCTTTTTCCCGTAAACCTAAATACCAAGACCTGGATTATCACCGACATAGCCTCCAAAACGTAAATGCCGCCGATAATTATAAGCAAGAGCTCCGTCTTAGTGACTATCGCTAAGGCAGCTATCGCGCCCCCGAGTCCAAGCGCTCCCGTATCTCCCATGAAAATATCCGCCGGATAGGAGTTATACCATAAAAAACCTATGCAGGCACCGGCGATGGCCGCGGCAAATATCGCAACATCCAAATGGTTTTGCGAAAAAGCAATCCCCGCGTATGTTATGGCGATTATGGTCACCGTACCGGCCGCTAGCCCGTCTAAGCCGTCAGTAAGATTAACAGCGTTGGAAGTCCCGGCGACTAAAAGAAAAAGAAAGATAAGGTATAGCCAGGGAAAAGAGATGGCTTCGCCCGCTATATTGAATGTCGATGTAAATATCCCAAGATGTAGAGACGCGTTGGTGAGCGGGATTGATACACTGGTCGATAGCCCGGCCATATTTACAGCCATAAGGCCAAGGCCAAAAGAGATCACCAGAAGGACAATCATCTTATATCTTCCCTGAAGTCCAAGCGATCTCTCTTTTAGTACCTTACTTGTATCGTCTACCAGACCCAGAAGTCCGGTTGAAACGGCGCCGACGATAGCTATCAGGCTAAGAGCTCCAAGCGGACTCATCAACCAAAAAGCGAATACTGATGTGATAATAATGAGTACCCCGCCCATAGTCGGAGTGCCTTCTTTAAACTGATGTCCCTGTGGACCGTCGACGCGGATTCTTTGGCCGATGCCCCTTGATTTTAGCATTCTGATCCAAATCGGAGCAAGAATAGCGGTCGCTACTAAAGCCAGTACGACCGTTAAAAATATCGTATATGTAGGAAAACGCAAAAATGCCTCTTTTTCGTTTTAAATATTATTTACAATCTCTTCAAATTCCATACATCTTGATGCTTTGACCAAGACTACGTCATCGGCTTCAAGGTTTTCCTTTAAGAATTTTATCGCTTCGTCTTTATCTAAGTAATAATGAATATCGTTCTTAGAAAGTCCGCCGTCTATCGCGCCCCGCTTCATGTTTCTGGCAGCATCGCCTACCGTGACAAGCACATCAATTCCTAGGGTCGCGACTATCCTGCCGACCTCATAGTGGGCCTCGCCACTGCTTTCCCCGAGTTCCGCCATATCACCAAGGACAGCTATTCTTTTTCCTCTTGAGCTATAAGCAACGGCTGTCTCAAGTGCCGCCTTCATAGAAGACGGGTTCGCGTTATAAGTATCGTTTATGATTATCACGCCATTTGAGTTGGCCGCTACGTTCATACGCATGATGTCCTTAGGCATCTCTAGCAGACCTTTCTCTATCTCGTCGGCATCGAGACCGAAACATCCCGCGACCGCTATTGCCGCCAGAGCATTATAGACGCCATGCCTACCGGGAACAGGAAGACGCACCGACATTTTACCTATCGGCGTGTGTACCTGAAAATTCGGACAAGCCGCATCGTCTAAATATACATTAGTCGCGCAATAATCGGCAGCCGGTAACAGGCCAAAAGTCAGAACTTTTGCCTCTGTCCCGTCGATCAAAATCGGGGTCCATGGGTCATCGGCGTTTAAAACGGCAAATCCCTCAAACGGCAGAGCTTTTATAAGTTCAGATTTAGCTTTTGCTATTGATTCTTGAGAACCTAAGATACCAAGGTGAGAGTCTCCGATATTTGTTATCACGCCAATATCCGGTCCGGCGATATCGGCCAGTTCCTCGATCTGTCCGATCCCTCTCATCCCCATCTCCAGTACGAACAATTCCGTACTCTCGTCACACTTGAGAATAGAAAGCGGAAGGCCGATCTCGTTATTTAGATTAAGCGGTGTCGAAACAGTCTTCTTACTCCGGCTCAAAATAGTGCTGATCATATTTTTTGTACTGGTCTTCCCGGTAGATCCGGTGATGGCAACTACTTTGGAATCTAGTTTTCTGATATTTTGAGATGCGAGATCTTGAAGGGCCTTCAGCGTGTCGTCGACCTTAATAGCTACGGCGTTGTCATAATTTGCCGCTATCCTTCTCATTTTTTCGTCCCATATCTCCGTGAAAAATCCCGCGGCTCCATTGGACAGCGCGTCATCTATAAAATCGTGTCCGTTAAATTTATCCCCGACGATCGGAATAAAGGTATCTGAATTCTTGATCGAACGGCTATCAATCGAAACAGCTGATAGCAACTCATTCTTATCCCCTGAAATGAGTACACCGGATACCGCCTTGGCGATATCAAGCGCTTTTTGAGGTATCATCGCTCATCTCCTTTAATATCTCCATCGCAACAAGTCGATCATCAAAAGATATGGTCTTGTTAGCCAGTGTCTGCCCTTTCTCGTGACCTTTCCCGGCAATAAGCACCAGGTCGCCGCTTCCGGCTATGTTGATAGCTTCTTTAATAGCCTGGTAGCGATCGCTTATTATCTTTATTTCAGACTTTTTTGCCATGCCCTTTATAATATCCTCTATGATCCGCTCCGGATCTTCGCTCCTCGGATTATCAGAAGTGACTATCGAGACAGCGCTTGCCTTCGATACTTCGCTACCCATCAGAGGACGTTTATCCCTATCTCTATCCCCGCCACAGCCAAAGACGGTTATCAATCGACCCTCCAAAGAATTCTTAGCAGCCTCCAACACCTTTCTCAACCCATCCGGCGTATGGGCGTAGTCGACGACTACCTTAAAGTCCTGCCCCGCCTCGATCTCCTCGAAACGACCGGGGACGTTACTCGCGCCGAACATCGCTTTCTCGATCACGTCTTCTTTTAGATCAAACGCATATGCTGTGGCTATGGCGGCAAGCACGTTTTCACCGTTTAACGTTCCCTTGATTCCCGTTGTTATATCTTTTGCTCCGTATGGACGATCCATGCTTATAGCTATGCCGTCTTTTTGTGAGCGGATTTTCGTGCCTCTTACTTCCGCTTCATCCGAAAACCCGAAAGAGACGCAGTTACTTGAAGCTTCACATAAGCGAATACCGAAAGTATCGTCGATATTTACAATATGCTTCGCCTCTTTAAAATTTCTTTCGTTAAAAAGTCTTGCCTTTGCCTGAAAATAGTCGTCCATGTCCAAGTGAAAATCCAAATGATCCTGTGTAAGATTGGTAAAGACAAAAGCATCAAAATCACAGCCATCGACCCGGCCCATTATCGAAGCGTGAGAGGAGACTTCCATCACCACTACCTCTACCCCATCACTTACCATCGCATCAATTATCCTGTGTAAATCGTAAGACTCGGGCGTAGTCCGTTTTGACAAAAAACTTTTCCCGTTTATCAGGTACTCAAGCGTCCCGATAAGGCCTGTCTTTCTACCTGATTCCCTAAAGATACGCTCGATTAGATAACTGGTGGTCGTCTTTCCATTCGTTCCGGTTACGCCGATCAGGGTAAGCTTGGAGGTAGGGTCGTTGAAATACTTTGAAGACGCCGCTGAAAGCGCGGCCCTTGAATCGGCGACCTGTATCTGGGCGATATCCTCGGATATATTTTCTTGCCAGTGTTCTACGATAACGGCGGTTGCGCCATTATCGATCGCGCTCTTTATATAATCGTGTCCGTCTTCTTTCTCACCGTCGATGGCAAAAAAAAGAACGCCTTTTTTTACCTGCCTTGAATCGTAAGCAAGATCTTCGATCTCTGTCAGGCTATCGACCCTCGACCGGGTAACGTCTAAACCCTCTATAATGGAAGTAAGTCTCATGCTATCTTCCACACCTTTTTTTATAATTCAAGCACTCCATCCGTAAGCTAAATATTCCCATTTATAATATCACATCACTGCTGTTTATCGGCATTGTCAACTAGGTCCGGAGCCACCCTTAATCTCTGAAGAGCGAATTCCCCGACACTTGAAAAAACGGGCGCGGCGACAACCCCTCCATAGATAGCGCCTCTTGGCTCGTCTATCGTAACAAGAATGACGACAGCCGGGTCTTTCGCGGGTGCATATCCTATGAAGGAGCCGATATAACCGGAATATCCGGGCTTATCGGGATCAGGTTTTTGAGCCGTACCTGTCTTTCCGGCAACCGAGTAACCTTCTATCTGAGCGTTTTTTCCGGTTCCGGTAGCTACCGCTTTCGCCATTATTTCTGTCATCAGTGTTGCCGTATTTGCCGAGATCACTTGCGTGTTCTCATCCTTATCGTACAACCTTGTCCTCTTCCCCCTTGTCGACACGATCTGATCCACTAAGTGAGGATCGACCGCTACCCCTTGGTTAGCGATCACCGAGAACGCCCGGATCATCTCGATCGGCGTTACCGATGTACCTTGTCCAAATGAGACCGTGGCTATAGTACTGGCTGACCAGAGATCTCCGGGGAGCAAGCTGCCGACAGACTCTCCGGGGAGATCAATACCGGTCTGTGAATTTAAACCAAATCGCTTGATATACTCGATCATCTTCTCTTTACCCAGAACTTGCGCTATATGAGCCGCACCGATATTGCTCGACTGTGTGACGATCGAGGAAAGGGTAAACTCCGCCGTCCCTCTTCCATGAGATTCTTTTATGACCCAGCCACCGATATTGATACTACCGGGTAGCGTGAATTTTGACTCTGGAGAAAAAAGCTTCTCCTCCAAGATCGCCGAGGCCGTGATGATCTTCATCGTTGAACCCGGTTCGTAGACGTCGACTACGGCGGTGTTTCTAAAGTTTTTAGCCTCCGCGTTTGAAAAATCATTCAGATCAAAATCAGGTAGACTTGCCATGGCGTAAATCTCGCCGCTCTTTGGATCCATAACGATAATATTTCCACCCTTGGCCTCGTATTTTTCTATCGCGGCCTTTAGCTCTAGTTCAGCCTTATACTGTATCTCTTTATCTATAGTAAGCATTAACTGACTACCGTTAGTAGAGGGTATGAATGTGTTATTCCCGCCGGGGATCGGATAGCCGTTTATGTCCTGCTCGGTAACGACTTTTCCCGGTTTTCCTCTAAGATTAGTATCGTATTGAAGCTCAATACCGGAGAGTCCGATATTATCAAGACCGACAAAACCGATGACATGAGAGGCAAGGCTGCCGAGCGGATATTGACGCTGACTCTCCTTAGCAAAGCCCAGTCCTTCTATCTTTAGCTCTTTTAATCTATCCGCTTTTTCTTTATCGATCTTTCTGGCTAAATAGACAAAACCACTGTCTGAGTCTAGTTTCTCATAGATAGTGTCTGTGCTCTCGCCGAGAATCGTTGCGATACTCACCGCGCTCTTCCATTTTTTCTTTACCTGATATGGAGTGGCAAATACAGTGTCCATCTCTATCGATAGCGCCAGTATCTCACCGTTTCTATCATAGACGGAGCCCCTGTCCGGAGTCAGCTCATGATCGGTGATCCTTTGGCCGACCGCCATCTCTTCATATTTCTGACCATCCATCGCCTGGACTTGCACCAGTTTTGAAAATACGGCGATCATACATATAAGCAGAAAATAAAAGAGAAGAGATAACCGTGTCTTGGTCTGTCTCTTCCTAGCATTCATATTCTTCAAAGAACCTCTCTTACTTACTGATTAAAGCATTACCTGTTCCATTTTGAGTAAATGCTCGCTATCAACCCTTTTTTCTCATCTGTTTCTTTAACCTTGTTCGCTATTTCGCTCTCTAAAACGAGAAACTCGACATCTACCGGCTTTATCATGCCCTGCTCCATCGCTAATTGCTCGATCCGACCGGGAGATTTCAATACCTCGCCTTCTATCCTTTTCTTCTCATTCATATTTTTCTGCAGTCTTATATCTGACTTAAGATTTGAGATCTGCACAGCGTCCTCCGCGATCAAGGCTTGTTGGCAGACTTGAAAAAAAGAGATAGCGAAAAAAAACGTAAGTATTACCACGTAGTTCGTAAAGTTAAATCTTTTAGTTCTTCTTTTATTGGTTGTAAAGATCTTTCTAACATTGATGTTCTCGTATATCTTTATTTCTCTTGCTGCTTCCATCCCTTATACCCTCTCGGCAACTCTTAACTTCGCACTTCTTGACCTCGGATTTCTGCTTATCTCTTCATCCTTTGGCCGTATCGGTTTTCTGCTCACTCTTGAAAGCCTTGCCCTCTTATCACATACGCATACCGGGATGTCCGGGGGACACACACAGTCTATTTCCTCTTTTTTCATCCAATCTTTTACTATTTTGTCCTCAAGCGAGTGATACGAGATTATGGCCACTCTTCCGCCGATCTCCAGGCGATCTGTGATCTTTTCAAGGGCAATTTTCAAGTTAGAAAGCTCCTGATTGACTTCCATCCTTATGGCTTGGAAAGTCCTCTTTCCACTGTGTCCGCCCCGTTGACGAGCCGAGCTTGGAATTGCTTTATCGATGATCTCCACTAGTTTGCCGCTTGTCCTAATCGGTTCCTCTTCACGGCTCTTTACGATATTTTCCGCAACCCGGCGCGCCCACTTTTCGTCTCCATACGACAGAATAAGTCTTTTCAGTTCATCCTCTTCGTAGTTATTTAGGACGAACTCTGCTGTTAGGTCTGATCTATCATCTATCCTCATGTCCAGCTTCCCATCGGCCATATAAGAAAAGCCTCTTTTTGGGTTATCTATCTGGGGGGAAGATAATCCCAGATCGAAGAGAAAGCCGTCCGCCTTTCTCATCCCGTGCTTATCCATGGCCCTGTCAAAATCACGAAAGTTATACCTCTCTAAAAATAAATGCTGGCTGAAGCGTGCTAGATGTTTATCTGCTGCTTCTATTGCTGTGAAATCTGCGTCGATCCCTAGTAAGAACCCTTTGGGTCTAATTAAATCTAGGATCGCTTCTGCGTGTCCTGCCCCGCCTAAGGTGCAGTCGACGATCTTGCTACCATTACTACAATTTAAGTTCTGCAAGACTTCAGCCAGCAAAACGGGCGTATGACTATATTCGGTTTTCAAAATGCTAGAGATCTATATCTGCTAGATCTTCCGCCGTCTCTTCGTATGATTCTTTTGCTAAAGATGAATATTCATCCCAGTTCTTTTTTGACCAGACCTCAAGTCTGTTAGCGACGCCAATGACTACCGCGTCTTTCTCGAGGCCCGCGTGATCTCTTAAATTGCTCGGGATCATCACTCTGCCTTGCTTGTCAGGAATTTCCTCGGCAGTACCGCTAAAAAAGAACCTTGATAACTGTCTTGCCTGCTTCTTAAGGAGAGCGAGTGAGCGGAACTTATCCTCCACTTTAGGCCACTCAGCCCTGGAAAATATAAAGATGCAATTTTCAAAGCCCTTTGTCATGACCAATCCATCACTCAACGCTTCCCGAAACTTTGCCGGTAAGATAAGTCTCCCTTTTGGATCGAGCGTATGTTGATATTCGCCGATAAACATCTTCTATAACTTCTGTCCTTCTGCCTCTAGACAACTGCTCCTACCAAGTAGACCTAAATCCCCCACTGCCGTTCGACGTCCGCTCTATGCCTTGCCCGTCTTGCGCTCGTCCTCTTAGTCGGGATGAGCCTGTTAAATAAACTCGTATTAGATTGTGGTTTCCGTCTCTCATGAGAGACACCGCCATTGTCATAATCTTTTACCGGTATTCCATATTGATTCAACATTTTCTGCTCCACTTTACCCCATAAAAAACCACTATGCAACACTTTGTACAGAAATATTCGGTAAATTGCTTAAAAAGCTTTAGATATTTTTTTAATTAGCAGGCAAGCACTTATGTTTAATTTCAAAAATAATAATAAAAAAAGGGCCGAGAGGCCCTTTTTTGCTTGTTTTTGATGTTTATTTTGAGATTTACGCGGCTTTTTCCGCCTCAAAATGTCGCTCAATCTTATCTAAAAGAGTATTTCTTTCTTCAACAGTCGCAAGCGGCACAATCTCATATTCCCGGATAGCTGATATCGGGTTAAGGTTGAGATACTCATCTAACTCACCAGCGGTCTCGACCTCACATATCATGACGCCGCCTTCCCTACCGGCAAAACCATATAGTGCTTTTGTGCGTGTATCGTTCTTGAATTGGTTGATACCATCTCTCACATTTTTTAGCTCTTCCAAGCCCATGTTGGTGGTGTTCGGATTTGAGATTACTAAAAACTCCATGTTTATACCTCCTGTTTTTTTAGGTTACTTTTGGTTTCCCGTTATTGGCTTCATATAAAGTAGGTAGTCATAATTAAAAAATATTCTATCGAAATCCGGGCATTCTTGGAGGTTTGATTCGTAGACCTACGATAAATATTATAACTAAGAGATCGTAATGAAATCTTAGACAACATAGGTTAAGATATTGTGATTAGAAGTGGGGGATCGTCTAGTGGTAGGACGGCGGACTCTGGCTCCGTTAACGAGGGTTCGAATCCTTCTCCCCCAGCAAGTTGGTATGTTCCGGGCACATACTTAACACTTCATTCCGGGCACATGGTTTACACTTTTGGCATGTTGAACTCTTATGGGAGGAAAATATGCCGTGGAAGGAGACCAGTGTTAT
>SDBV01007654.1_pt1 | contig 14726 bp, 12 predicted proteins | sample 2277081 | NCBI WGS metagenome assembly SDBV01 (sample SAMN10402039, study PRJNA504765) | marine sediment metagenome | isolation source: marine sediment core GS10_PC15, 223 cmbsf | place: Arctic Ocean: Southern Knipovich Ridge | collected 2010
AAGAGCGGGACGTATCTCTACCTGAACACGAACAAGCTTGGCGTCACGCTCGACATCGCCGATAACAAGGGACGCGAGGTGCTGGGAAAGCTCGCGGCGAAGGCCGACGCGCTGATCCACGACTATCCGCCGGCTGAGGCCGAGGCGGCAGGCCTGACGTACGAGGCTATCCGCGCCGCCAATCCGGACATCGTCATGACCTCGGTGACGCCGTTCGGGCAGACCGGGCCGCAGAAAGACTTCAAGGCGAACGACCTGACGATGCAGGGCGCCGGGGGCTGGCTCTGGATCAACGGCTGGCCCGGCAACCCGGAGATGCCGCCGCTGAAGGCGTTCGGTCGCCAGCCCTCTTATCAGGGAGGTATCAACGGCGCGCTGGCGACGATGGGCGCGCTCTACGGCCGGTCGCGCGGCGGCCCCGGTCAGCACATCGACATCTCGATCCAGGAGTGCATCGCCGCGATCATCGAATTGACGTTGCCGACGTGGTCCTACATGGAGACGCGTGTTGTGCGCTGGGGTCAGCGGCCGATCCACCCGATCGATACGTTCCAGTGCAAGGACGGCGCCTGGATCTTCGTCCTCTGCATCGAGGAGCACCAGTGGGAGCGGCTAGTCGAACTGATGGAGACGCCGGAGTGGGCCACCTGGGAAGTGGCGGAAAATCGCTTCGTACGCGCATCCAACTGGGACGCGCTGCGGCCTTTTATGGAGGAGTGGGTGAGCCAGTGGAACGCCGACGACCTCTACCGCGCTGCCCAGGCCAAGCGCATCCCCTTTGCGCCCGTCTCGACACTCGGCGGGCTGCTCGAATCGGATCACCTGAAGGCGCGCGGGTTCTTCGTCGAGGTGACGCACCCGGAGGTGGGCACGCTGAAGCACGCCGGGGCGCCGTACAAGCTTTCGGAGACACCGTGGGAGATCCGCTTGCCGGCGCCCACGCTGGGCCAGCACAACGCTGAGGTCTTCGGCGGAAGGCTCGGCCTCTCCGAGGCGGAGATCGAGTTGCTCAGGGCGGAGGGAGTAGTCTGATGGCCGGGCCGCTGGACGGGATTCGCGTCGCCGACTTCAGCTGGGTCTGGGCGGGTCCGCTCAACACGATGCAGCTCGCGCATATGGGAGCCCAGGTCATCCGCATGGAGACGTCGAAGCGCATCTGCGCGATCCGCATGTTGCCGCCCTGGCCCGAAGGCCAGCCGCACCCGAACCGCAGCGGCTACTTCAACCAGTACAACCAGGGCAAGCGCGCGATCCTCCTCGACCTTGCGAAGGACGAAGGCGCCGCGATCGCCAAACGCATCGTCGAAATGAGCGACGTGGCGGTCGAGAATTTCGCGGCGGGCGTCATCGACAAGCTCGGACTCGGCTACGACGAGCTGCGAAGGGTCAATGACGACATCATCATGATGAGCATGTCCGGCTACGGCGCCACGGGCCCCGAGAAGGGTTACGTCTCTTACGGTCCCGCGCAGGTGCCGATGTCGGGGCTCTCGTCGCTGACGGGGTACAAGGGTTGGGGACCGATGCACGTTGGTATGTCCTACGGCGATCCGACGGCCGGCCTGCACGCCGCCTTTGCCGTGATCGCCGCGCTCTTCTACCGCGATCGCACGGGTAAGGGACAGTACATCGACATGTCGCAGTGGGAGTCCAGCATGACTGTCCTCGGTGAGGCGTTCATGCAGCAGGTAATGAACGGCGCTCCGCCGGAGCGCGACGGCAGCCACGACCCGCATATGGCGCCGCACAACGTCTACCGCTGCGCCGGCGAAGACCGCTGGATCGCGATCGGATGCGGCTCCGATGAGGAGTTCGGTGCGCTCTGTGGGGTGATCGGCAAGGCGGCGCTCGCGTCCGACGCCCGCTTCGCCACGATCGCCGAGCGCAAGGCGAACGAAGACGCGCTCGATGCTGAGGTCGAGGTCTGGACGTCGGAGCAAGACCCGTTTGACGCGACGGAGAAGCTGCAGGCGGCGGGCGTCGCGGCCTACCCGCCGCTGGTGAACCAGGAAGTGATGGAGAGCCCGCAGCTGGCCGCGCGCGACTTCTGGGTCGAACACGAGCACCTGGAGGTCGGTGTCCGCAGGCACGCCGGCATCCCCTGGCACTTCTCGGAGACTCCGCTCTCGGTCAAGCACGCCGCGCCGGTGATGGGTCAGGACAACGAATATGTCTTCGGTGAGCTGCTCGGCATGAGCAGCGATGAAATCGCCGGCCTCGTCGAGCGCGAAGTCATAAAGTAGCGGCCGCGATCGGGGCCCGTGCTTCGACACGGAGCTGCCCCTGGCGCGCTTCGTGATGCCCTACCAGACCGCGGCCAAATTGACCGTCTCGCCGCCCCGGCTGTATCCTGCGTAAGGATACCAAGCGTCACGTGCCGAAGTGGCGGAACGGCAGACGCGCTGCGTTCAGGGCGCAGTGCCCTTCGGGGCGTGTGGGTTCAAATCCCACCTTCGGCACCAACCTAGATAATTCCCGGGCCAATGGCCCATCGCGCGCTCGTAGCTCAGTGGATAGAGCGCAGCCCTGCGGAGGCTGAGGTCGTGAGTTCGAGTCTCACCGAGCGCGCCATTATTTTGCTCATATTGCTAGCACGGAGGCTGGGGACGTAAGTTTCCGCCAAAGGCGGACCAGTCCGGGCGAGTCTCATCGAGTGCGCCATTATTTGCCTTCGATCTCGTCGCGGGCGGCGATTTCGCGAGAAACGCCTCGTTGGGACATCCCTCGTAGCCGTCCAGCGCGTTATACTTACTAATAGACGTAATGAGTCGAGCGAATCCGCCCCAACTATCGCCAATGGCTGGAGACGAACCAGCCGAACCAACCGCAGTCCCGCCTTCAATCGCCCTGAGCCCGCCGCGCCTGTCATGCTGACCGAAAAGATCGGCACGCTGGACCGCACGCCACCCGTTGTGGTCGAGAGCGGCACAAGTATCGGCACGGTGGTGGAAGAGATCGAGCGCGGTGCAGTCGGTTGCGTCGTCGTCTGCCAGGGTCCAAAGCTGATCGGCATCCTCACCGAGCGCGACGTCCTGGTCAAGGTCGTCGCCAGGGACGTCGATTACGCCACGCCCGTCGACGAGTTCATGACGCCGGACCCGATCACGCTGCCGCTGAGCGCGACGATCGGCGAGGCGGTGAACATCATGATCGAGCGCGAGTTCCGTCACATTCCGATTACCGAAGATGGTGGAGAGAGACCGCTGGCCGTCTTTAGCATCAAGGACGTCATCGACCTCCTTGCACAGTCGTTCCCTGCGCACGTACTGAACCTGCCGCCCCGTCCCCACCAGGAGATGAGCACCCGGGAAGGGGCTTGAGGCAGAGATCCGATGAGTAGGGGAGATGGCAGACGACGTAGCAACGCAGGTACTGATCAGATCGAGGAGCTGGACCGCGTAACGATCCGCTTCGCCGGCGACTCCGGCGATGGCATGCAGCTTGCCGGCCTTCAATTCACGAACACGTCGGCGATGTACGGCAACGATGTCTCCACCGTGCCGGACTTTCCGGCGGAGATCCGTGCGCCGGCGGGCTCGATCCCCGGCGTCAGTTCCTTCCAGGTCAGCTTCTCCAGCCACGACATTCACACTCCGGGCGACCAGCCGGACGTGCTCGTGGCGATGAACCCGGCTGCTCTCAAGGCGCACCTGGGCGACCTGCCGAAGGGCGGCCTGCTGATCGTTAACACCGACGAGTTTACGGAGCCTAACCTGCGCAAGGCGCTCTATGCCGAAAACCCGATCGAGGACGACTCGCTCGCCGCCTATCGCCTCGTCAAGGCGCCGGTGGGTAGCATGAACGCCCGGGCCCTGGCCGACAGCGGGCTGAATACGAAGCAGATCGACCGCTCGAAGAATTCATTCGCCCTGGGCCTGATGTTCTGGCTCTACGAGCGGCCGTTGGACTCGACTATCCACTGGTTTGAGGAGAAGTTCGCGCGCAACCCGGAGGTGCGCGACGCTAACATCACGACGCTGAAGGCCGGCTATAACTTCGGCGATACGGCGGAGTTGTTCCCGGTGCGCTACCGCGTGGCGAAGGCGGATCTGCCGCCGGGGCGCTACCGCAACATTACCGGCAACGCGGCGACGGCGCTGGGCTTTCTCGCGGCGTCTGAGCTGGCCGGCCTGCCCCTCTTTTACGGCAGCTACCCGATCACCCCGGCCAGCGACATTCTGCACGAGCTTTCACGCTTCAAGAACTTCGGCGTCAAGACGTTTCAGGCGGAGGACGAGATCGCGGCCATTGGCTCGGCGATCGGCGCCGCCTTCGGCGGTTTCCTCGGCCTGACGGGCACGAGCGGTCCCGGGCTGGCGCTGAAGAGTGAGGCGCTGGGACTCGCCGTCATGGTTGAGCTACCGCTCGTGGTGGCGATGGTCCAGCGGTCCGGGCCGAGCACCGGCATGCCGACCAAGACGGACCAGGCGGACCTTCTGCAGGTACTCTTTGGGCGCAACGGCGAATCGCCGGTGGCGATTGTGGCGCCAGCCACGCCATCCGAGTGCTTCAAGTACGCCATCGAGGCGTTCCGCCTGGCGCTGCGGCACATGACGCCGACGGTGTTCCTCTCCGACGGCTATCTCGGCACCGGCTCGGAGCCGTGGCGCGTACCGCGCGCCGACGAGCTACCTCGCATCGAGGTGAAGTTTGCGAAGGACCCGAACACGTTTAATCCTTACGACCGTGACCCGGAGACGCTGGCGCGGCCGTGGGCTACGCCCGGCACGCCGGGGCTTGAGCACCGGATCGGCGGCCTCGAGAAGGCCGACGTTACCGGCAACGTCAGCTACGACCCCGACAACCACGAAAAGATGACCCGCCTGCGCGCGGAGAAGGTAGCGAGGATCGCCAACGACATTCCGGACCTTGAGGTGATGGGCGACGAGTCGGGAGATCTGCTCGTGCTCGGCTGGGGCAGTACCTACGGCGCGATCCTCTCGGCGGTGCTTCGGGTGCGTGAGCAAGGGCTCGCCGTCTCGTGTGCGCACCTGCGCTATCTGAACCCGTTTCCCTCGAATGTGGGCGATGTCATCGCCCGCTTCGACCAGGTGCTGATCCCGGAGCTGAACCTGGGTCAGCTGGCGATGCTGGTGCGCTCGCGCTACGTTGTGGACGCGGCGACCCTGAACAAGGTCACCGGCCGGCCGTTCCTGATCGCGGAGGTCGAAGAGAAGATCCACGAGCTGGTGGGAAGCAAGGTGAAGGTCTGATGACCACGCAAGCTGCGCCCGAAGGCCCGCTGGCACTCCAACGCAAGGACTTCGTCACTGACCAGGAGGTCCGCTGGTGTCCCGGCTGCGGCGACTACTCCATCCTGGCGCAGACGCAGAAGCTGATGCCCGACCTGGGCGTCCCGCGCGAGAATATCGTCTTCATCTCCGGCATCGGCTGCAGCAGCCGTCTGCCGTACTACATGAACACGTACGGTTTCCACAGCATCCACGGTCGCGCACCGACGATCGCTACCGGGCTGCGGGTGATGAACCCGGACCTCAAGGTCTTCGTCATCACCGGTGACGGGGACGGGCTGAGCATCGGCGGCAACCACCTGCTCCACGTCATGCGCCGTAACGTCGACATTACGATCGTGCTCTTCAACAACCGCATCTACGGACTGACGAAGGGCCAGTACTCCCCAACATCCGAGTTCGGCAAGCGGACGAAAAGCTCACCTATGGGCGCGGTGGACACGCCCTTGCACCCGCTCAGCGTGGCGATCAGCGCGGAGGCGTCGTTCGTCGCGCGCTCTCTTGATATCGATCAGAAGCACCTGATTGCGACGATCGAGCGCGCCGCCCGGCACAAAGGGACGTCGTTCGTCGAGGTCTATCAGAACTGCAACGTCTTCAACGATGGTGCTTTCATGGAGTTCGCGGACAAGTCCGTGCGCGCCGACCGCACCGTTCGCCTGGAGCACGGCCAGCCGATGCTCTTCGGCAAGGAGCGCGAGAAGGGCATTCGCCTGAACGGCACGACACCGGAGATCGTGGAGATCGGAAACGGCGTGAGCGAGTCCGACCTCTGGATCCACGACGAGACACGTGAAGACCCGGCGCTTTCCTTTATCCTGTCACGCATGCACTGGCCGGACTTTCCGGAGCCGATGGGCGTGATCCGCGCCGTCGAGCGACCAACTTACGAGGCGCTTGTACAGCAGCAGGTCGACGAGGCGATCGAGCGGCAGGGCGAGGGTGACCTCGACACGCTGTTCATGGAGGGCGATTCATGGACCGTGGAGTAGCCGACGCCGGAAACATGATGCTCTGTCCGGACTGCCGCGCGGAGAACATTGAGGGCGCGGATTTCTGCGAGGGCTGTGGCGCTGACCTGAGCAACCTCAAGCTGCCCTCCGCTGCAAGCGAACTCGAGGATCATCTGCTGCACGACCGCCTGGCGGAGGTCGGCGCGCGGGAAGCGCTGAACGTCGCGCCGGGCGACCCGGTCTTCCTCGCCGTTCACTTCATGCGTGAAAAGGACGTTGAGTGCGTCCTCGTGCGGGACGAGGACGGGAACCTCGTCGGAATCCTCACGGAACGCGACATTCTTCTCAAGGCCGCAGGCGCCAAGCAGGACCTGATGGCGACGGCGGTGAGAGACATCATGTCGCCCGACCCGGTGATGCTGCGCGAAGGCGACACGCTGGCGGTCGCCATGCATAAGATGTCGCTCGGCGGCTTTCGTCACATTCCGTTCGTCGCGGGCGACGGGACGACGCTCCTGGTCTCGATCCAGGACGTCTTCCGCCACCTGGCGAAGTTCATCCCCCGCGACTAAGCTGCCGGTGCCTGCCGCGGCACCCTGATCAGCCCTTCCTGCGTCACAGAGAGCACGTGCGTGCCGTCCCGCCGGTGCATCTGGCCGTGGATCAAAGCGCGCGCGGCGTGGGCGATGGGGCTGTGGCTGCTGTACAGGAGCCAGTCGTCGATGCGTGGTGGGTGGTGGAACCAGATCGCGTGGTCCAGGCTTGCGGCCGCGCCGGGCGCGTCGAAGCGCATCATCTTGAGGGCGTGGCGGGCGGTGCTGATGAGGCCCATGTCGCTCGAGTAGGCCATCACGGCGGCGTGAACCGCCGGGTCCTCCGGGAGTACGCCCTTCGGCTTGATCCAGACCTGGCGTAGCTCTCGTCCCATCGCCGCCGGGTCGTTGGGGTCTGCCGAGCGCACTTCGATCGGCCGCTCCCGGCGCCAGCGCTGGATTCGCTCATTATCGCGCGGGGCGTCGGGCCGGACGAGGTCCCAGTCCGGCATCTTCTCCGGGCCCGCCGCCTCGGGCATCGGCTGCTGGTGGTCCAGCCCCTCTTCCGGCTGCGAGAAGCTGCACGACATCTGGAAGATCGCCTCGCCTGCCTGGTAGGCGACGACGTCGCGAGTCGTGAACGTGCGGCCGTCGCGTATGCGCTGGACGACGTATCGGATGGGCGGACCGTGGTTGCCGGGGCGCAGGAAGTACGAGTGCAGCGAGTGGATCGACCCCGACTCGACCGTGCGGCTGGTCGCCACGATGCACTGCCCAAGGACGAGGCCGCCGAAGAGGCGGCCCTCGCCTTTGCCAACGTCGCCCAGGAAGAGGTCGTGGTCAAGCTGATCGAGTTCAAGCGACTTGAGGAGTTGGTTGAGCTGGCGTGAGCCGGAGGACATGGTGAACCTAATTCTAGAGTGCGTGCCTGCTGTGAGCTACGTCGGCCGTAACCGAGTGACTTTCCGGACGGATCCGTGGGCACGCTTGAAAGGTTGTGAGTGGTGGGCGGTGCAGGGCTTGAACCTGCGACCTCTTCGGTGTGAACGAAGCGCTCTACCGCTGAGCTAACCGCCCACAGGTGGCGATGGCGCACCGAGCGCCAGCTTCGATTGTATGGCTCGCGCCGAAAGGGCGTCAACGCGCCTGGGGCCGGGTTGGTGCGTGGGCTAGCTCATGGTTCGAGAGACCCTGGTGCGAGCGGATCCGGGCAACTGAGGGAAAGAGGCGGTGGCAGGGGCGGGATTCGCCGAGACCGGCCCGCCTCGGGCGGAAACCCGCGACGCACGGGCGAATGCAGAAAAGAACTGGTGGCAGGGGCGGGATTCGAACCCGCGACACAGGGCTTATGAAGCCCCTGCTCTAACCACTGAGCTACCCTGCCACGAGCTTCGAGTGTAGCAGGGAGATTTCTCGTCGGGCAATCGCCTTGCGGACGCGTACCGGTCATATAATGGAAGCGAACCGGCGCTCCTATGACGAACGTGAAGACGATACTCGTAGTCGATGACGAGCCCACGCTCGTCGCAACGCTCAAGTACAACCTGGAGCGTGAGAGCTTCCGTGTGCTGGAGGCGGCCGACGGCGAGGCGGCGCTGGAGGCGGCGAGGACCGGCCGACCTGACCTTATCGTGCTCGATCTGATGCTACCCGGCCTGAGTGGCCTCGAAGTCTGCCGCATCCTGCGCAAGGAGACGAGAGTGCCGATCATCATGCTGACGGCCAAGGACGCCGAAGTGGACAAGATTGTTGGGCTGGAGACCGGCGCCGACGACTACGTGACGAAGCCGTTCGGTATGCCAGAGCTGATGGCGCGTGTCCGGGCAATGCTGCGCCGCGCGGAGCCGGGCGCGGACGAAGCGTCTGACGTCCTGGAGTCGGGTGACCTGCGTGTCGACCTGACGAGGCGCGAGGTCCAGCGGGGCGGATCGCCGCTGCGCCTCAAGCCCAGGGAACTGGATCTGCTGATCTGCTTCATGCGCCGACGCGGCCGGGCGTTTTCGCGGGAGGAACTGCTGAAGCAGGTGTGGGGCTACGAGTTCGCGGACGACACACGGACGGTTGACGTGCACGTCCGCTGGCTGCGCCAGAAGATCGAGCCCGACCCGGCGCACCCGTCGCGGCTGATCACAGTGCGTGGCGTGGGATACCGTTTCGAGGCATAGCGTTGGGTAGCCTGCGTTTCCGTTTGCTCATCGCCTTCACCGCGTTCGCCGGGGCCTCCGTGCTGGCGCTCGTGGTGGCGGAGGCGTCTCTGGCGGTCGTGATCGCCGTCGGCGCGATCGTTGCCGTGGGCGGTGCTGTCCTCTGGCTCGCCGCGGATCACGTCGAACGCTCCGTAAGGGTTATCCGCGGCGCCGCGCGGAAGATGGCGGAGGGCGAATTCGGCACGCGACTTCCGGCCGAGGACGCCGGCGAACTCGCGGGCGCCTTCCGGGACTTCAACGAGATGGCGAGCAGCTTCGAGGACCGGGTGGAGGCCGCATCGCAGGAGCGAAACCGGCTGATGGCCGCGATCAACAGCAGCGCAGACGCCGTCGTTGCGCTTGGCGAGGACAGTGTCGTGCGTTTCGCCAACGCGGCAGCCGAGACGCTTGTTGGAAAGGGCGAAGGCGGGCTCGTGGGCCGGCCGCTTGCCTGGGCGGTAGCGGATCGCGACGTCATCGAAGCAGTGCGCCGGGCGCGTGAGGAGGGTGCGGTGAGTCGTCACCTGATCGAGCGTCCGAACCGGCAGGTCCTCGAGGCCTACGTCGCGCCGATTACGGGCGGAGGTAGGTGGGCGCTCCTCGTCGTCTTCCACGATGTGACCGAGTCGAAGCGGCTTGACGACGTGCGGCGCGACTTCGTCGCCAACGTTTCGCATGAGTTGAGGACGCCGCTGTCCGCGATAAAGTCTGTGATCGAGACGCTGCAGGGCGGCGCCGTCGAGGAGCCCGATGTGGCCCGCGACTTCCTCGCCCGCGCCGAGACGGAAGTTGAGCGGCTGGTGCAGTTGCTCGAGGAGTTGCTGGCGCTCTCACGGCTCGAGTCCGGCGATCTGCGCTTTACAGAACACCCTCTGGACATGCGCGATCTCGTGCGCTCCGTGGGCCAGCGCATGGCGCCGCACGCCAAACGCGCGGGCGTCGAACTGCGAGTCGACGTTAACGGCCGGATGCAGGGAGTGTCCGGTGATCCAGCAGCACTGGAGCGTGCGATCGTGAACCTGGTGGACAACGCGATCAAGTTCACGCCCGAAGGCGGCTCGGTCGACCTGTCCTCCCGCGCCGAACATGGGAGCGTAATGATCGTGGTTGCAGACACTGGCGCCGGCATCGATGCGCTCGATCTGCCGCGCGTCTTTGAGCGATTTTTCAAGGCGGACCGCGCCCGGCAGCGTGGCGGCACGGGGCTCGGCCTGGCGATCGTCAAGCACACTGTCGAGGCACACGGCGGCAGTATCGGCGTCGATAGTCAGCTGGGCGCTGGCTCCGTCTTTCGACTCAGACTGCCGCTGGTGAGCGCGGCCGACACGGGTTAGATCGGGTCTCCACGTACCGAGGCTTGGTCGGAGTCTGGTGGGCGATGCTGGACTCGAACCAGCGACCTTCTCGGTGTAAGCGAGACGCTCTAGCCAACTGAGCTAATCGCCCACGAGCTCGTCTCTTATTCTACGGCTCGCTCCCGACTTGAGGAATTCGTCTACGGATCGGCGGCGTCCTCCGGCATTCCGCTCAAGTCGCCGCCAGCGCCCGGATCGGTCCACGTTTCCTTGGCCGCGATAAAGAACGGCCGGAAGTACGGGACATCTCGCACCAGGATCGCCACCGCCAGTACACAGTAGAGGATGCCGAACGCGACACGGATCGTGCCGTCCGTGAGGACGAGTTGCGTCGTGAAAAGGCCGGCCAGCAGAATCGCCTCCCAGCGGCTCATGCTCAGGCTTATCAGGATCGCCACTGCGAACATCGATTGTGCGGCAGTGAGGAAGAGTTCTTCCGACTGACGGGCGTCGAATTCCAGGGGGCTGACGGTGCCGCCGGAGATACTGAATGCCAGCGGCAGACTGCCGACAAGCAGGGTCCACTGGTTGACTTTCGAGGCGATCAGGATCGTCATCCCGGCGCCGTACCGGCCACGCAGAGCGAGCATGGCCGCAAGGATGAATTCGGGTGACTCTGAGGCCAGTGGCGCCACCCACTGGACGAGGATGAATTCGTCTATGCCTGCGCTTTTGCCGGTCTCTACGAGACCATCGGCGAAGGGCTCGGCGGCGGCGAAGATCACGGCCGCGGCGAAGACGAAGATGCCGAGCACGGCGGCACGCCGCCGCGGGCGGCTCATCGCGCCGATCGCTGCCGCCGGACCCACGAACTCGCGTTCGTGATCAGGCGGCGACCGCGAGGAAATGAAGAGGAATGCGCCGAAGAGGCTGAACATGATCGCGGTGTCGATAAGGCTGAGCTGGCCGCGGAGCGGGATGGAGAAGCTGTATGCGGTGGCGAGGCCGAGGAAGAGGATGCCGAGGGCGTTGCTCTTCTGTATGGGCATCGGCGATATCTTCGTGCGCATGTAGAAGATGAGGAAGATGAGAGGCCAGGCGAGGCCGACGAGAAGCCGGTTGCCGCCCGTCATGTTCGCGATCGCCAGGTTTCTCGGGTGCGGGTCCTCACAGCCCGCAGGGAGGTTCGCCGCGATGTCGATGCACTCCTCGACATGGGGCGCGCGGATTGCAAAGACGAGGTCGACGGCGTACTCGGGGAGGACGGCGATTAGCGCCAGCACGACCAGCGCCAGCCCGGCCGAAATTTCCGTCTCGGCGACCTCCGACGCCCAGGTCAGCAGTGTGGCGGCGGCAAAGATAGCGACGCCGAAGATGAGCGCTTCGACGTAGACAGGTACGTTCAGGTGGTAGGTGCCGGTGATCTCGCCCACGCGGAGGATCGGCGCGGGCAGTGCGGCCATAGCGGCCGCGGCGAGTAGAAGCCACTCGCGGGCGTGGCGTCCGCCGGCCTCGCCACTGGGTGCCACAGACGAGATTTCGTCGTAGCGGTCGGGCTTTCGGTCGCCTGCGGCCATACGTGGGCAGTATATCCGGCCCGGACGTTAGCCGGAACAGTCGTTCGTTGACACTCTGAAGCGGCGGATTATACAGTGATTTGCGCCGGTACCAGGGTCGAGTGACCCGTGCGAGGGGCCGGACGCACCAGGAGGAAGAGAGGCAAGACGTGACCGAGGCCGACAGAAGCTCCAGCAAGGACAGCTGGCTGAAAGGCACGTATGCGCGCAGCACCGCCAAAGCGGCAGAGCGCGAATACCCGTTTGAGACGTCGGACGGCGAGAAGGTGGACCCGCTATACGCGCCGCAGGACCTCAACGGCTGGGACTACGAAAAGCAGCTCGGGTTCCCGGGCGAGTTTCCGTACACGCGCGGCGTCCAGCCGACGATGTACCGTGGCCGGCTCTGGACGATGCGCCAGTACGCGGGCTTTGGCGACGCCGAAGAGTCGAACGAGCGTTATCGCTACCTCCTTTCGCAGGGCCAGACCGGCCTGTCCGTCGCCTTCGACCTGCCAACGCAGATCGGTTACGACTCCGATCACACGATGGCGGCGGGCGAAGTCGGCAAGGTGGGCGTCGCCATCGCCTCGCTGGCGGACATGGAACTCCTGATGAAGGACATTTCGCTGGAGAAGGTAACGACCTCGATGACGATCAACGCCACGGGGCCCGTCCTGCTGGCGTTCTATGTGGCGCTGGCCAAGAAGCAGGGCGCTGACCTCTCGAAGATCGGGGGGACGACGCAGAACGACATCCTCAAGGAGTACATCGCCCGCGGCACCTACATCTTCCCGCCAGAAGGTTCGATGCGCCTGATCACGGACGTTTTCAGCTGGTGCAAGGACAACCTGCCGGCCTGGAACACGATCAGCATCAGTGGTTACCACATGCGCGAGGCCGGCTGCACGGCCGTGCAGGAAGTCGCCTTCACTTTCTCCGACGCGATCGCCTACTGTGAGGCGGCGATGCAGGCTGGCCTCGAGTTCGATGAGTTCGCGCCGCGGCTATCGTTCTTCTTCGCCTCATTCTCAAGCCTGATTGAAGAGGTCGCCAAGTTCCGCGCGGCGCGACGCCTGTGGGCGCGGCTGGCCAGGGATCGCTTCGGCGCGAAGAACAAGCGCAGTATGATGCTCCGCTTCCACACGCAGACGGGCGGCTCAACGCTGACCGCGCAGCAGCCCGAAAACAACATCGTCCGGACGACGATCCAGGCGCTGGCCGCCGTGCTCGGCGGGACGCAGTCTCTGCACACGAACTCGATGGACGAAGCGCTGGCGCTGCCGACGGAAAAGTCGGTGCAGATCGCGCTGCGAACGCAGCAAGTGATCGCGTACGAGAGCGGCGTTGCCGACGTCATCGACCCGCTGGCCGGCTCCTATGAGATTGAGGTGATGACGGACCGCATTGAGGCGGAGGCGATGAAGTATATCGACCGCATCGAAGATCTGGGCGGCGCTATGCGGGCGATCGAGGGCGGCTACCAACAGCGCGAGATCCAGGAGGCATCGTACCGATACCAGAAGTCAGTGGACGACGGTTATCGCACCATCGTAGGCGTCAACGACTTCACCACCGAGGAGGAGGTGCGGCCTGAGATCCTTCGAGTGCGTGAAGAGGTCGTCCGCCGCCAGGTGGATCGGCTGAACCGCGTGCGCGCCGAGCGCGACGAAGCCAGGGCGCAGGCGATGCTTAAGCAACTCGAAGAGGCGGCGAAGTCGGACGCGAACTTGATGCCGGTCCTCATCGAGTGCGTCGAGAACTACATAACAATCGGCGAAATCTGCGACGTGCTGCGCGGCGTCTTCGGCGTGCAGCGCGAGTTCATGGTGTTCTAGGGCGCCCGATCCGATGGGCCAGATGTCGGACGCAGACCGAGAGGCGTTCCTCGCCGTCAATCGCTACGGCATCCTCTCGACGCTGCGCGGGGACGGCTCGCCCATCGCCATCCCGGTCTGGTTCGACTGGGATGGTAGCAGTGTGAGGATGTTCACCTACGCCGGATCGCCCAAGCTGCGCAGGCTCGCCAACGACGCCAGAGCGTCGGTGCTCGTCACGAATCACGTCGACGAGAAAGAGAAGTGGGTCGCGTTCGACGGCAAGGTCGCCGTCAGCGATGAGGGCGGCCTCGAACTGGCGGAAACGCTCGCGCAGCGCTACTGGGACCTCAACGACCCCGGTCGCGCGTCGGCGCTGCAGAACTGGCGCGCGATGGAGTCCGAATGGCGGCTGCTGGAGATGGTGCCGGACAGTGTGCGCACGTATGCCGACTGACCGGAAAGGGGGCGATGTGCCGTGAGCCTGCTTGACGCGCTGCTCGACGACCTGGAGAAGTCCTTCGCCGACCTCCAGGTCGCGATCGATGGGCTGACGCACGAACAGCTGGTCACGACGTTCGAAGGCGAGTGGTCCGTGCGCGATATGCTTGGCCACATCATCGGCTGGCACCACGAGATGGACGACGCACTGGAGCGGATCGCTCGCGGCGAGCGTCCCGTGCCAGAGGGTGTGGACTACAGCGACAGCGACGCCTGGAACGCGCGCTTCGTCGAGACCTGGCGCAACGCCAGCCCGGAAGCTGTAGTGGCCGAGCTGACCGCGAGCAAGGACCTCTTCGTCGAGGCGGCGCGCCGGGTGCCGGATGAGAGGTTCGAGGAAGGGCGCGCGGCCTATCGCATCATCACGACGACTGGCACGGGCCACTACGCCGAGCACGCGCCGGTCATCCGCGACTGGCGGAAGCGCGAGGGCATATGAGGGCGTTGACGGACCGCGCGCAGCTCCGAAGCGAGCTGGAAGCGGCAGGCAGGCGCGTGTCAGCCGCGATCAGCGGGTTGAGCGAGGAGCAGGCGTCGGCGGCAGCGATCGGCGACTGGTCGGTGAAGGACCACTTGAACCACATGTGCCAATGGCACGAGTTTCGCGCGACGGAGATCATGCGCATCAGCCGC
>SDBV01007655.1_pt1 | contig 14724 bp, 6 predicted proteins | sample 2277081 | NCBI WGS metagenome assembly SDBV01 (sample SAMN10402039, study PRJNA504765) | marine sediment metagenome | isolation source: marine sediment core GS10_PC15, 223 cmbsf | place: Arctic Ocean: Southern Knipovich Ridge | collected 2010
GCCCAGGCGGCGCTGAACATGGCCGCTGGAGAAGTTGCCAGGTTGAGCATGGGTCCAACCATGACCCGGCTGGGACACTTTCTCATCGGTGACGGCCGCAAGGAGCTTCTGAAATTCCTGGGGACCCAGGAGCATCCCCGCAGGATGCTGCTGGACTGGATACAGACACACCATTCCGGATTCTATCTGGGTCAGATAGGGTCTATAACCGTTTTGGTACAGATCTTCCTGGCGTGGGCGGCAGTGGCCTCGGGTCTGGGATGGTTCGCGACGGCGGTCGTTCTGGCGGTGGGGTTTTTACCGGCGAGTCAGTTGGCGGTTCAGATCGTCAACTACTTTGTCACCCGGATCATGCCTCCCCGTAAACTCCCGAAGATGTCCTACGAAAAGACAGGTATCCCCGATGCGTTCCGTACCCTGGTCGTGATCCCCATGCTCCTGACCGACAGAAAACACCTGGGGGAGGATCTTGAAAACCTGGAGATACGTTACCATGCAAATCCTGACGTAAACTTGGTCTATGCTCTCTTTTCGGACTTCGCGGATGCACTGGAAAGTTCGACTGCCGGAGATAAGAAGCTCCTGAACCTTGCCGTGAATGGGATAGAGAAACTGGATGAGAAGTATGGGCCCCACAGGTTCTATCTTTTCCACCGGGATCGTGAATGGGCTCCTTCCGAGAATTGCTGGATGGGATGGGAGCGCAAACGCGGAAAAATTGAGGATTTGAACCGCCTACTGAAGAGTGAGCCTCCCAGGAACGGTATCAATATTGTCCGGTTCGGGGATCCTGATCGCCTTTCCTCCATCCGATATGTCATCACCCTGGACCGGGATACACAGCTGCCAAGAGACGCTGCGAGGCGACTGGTGGAGACTATTTCTCACCCCCTGAACGCCCCCGTTATTGACGAGAAGAAGGGCATTGTCACCAGTGGGTACTCTATTATCCAGCCTCGGGTGAGCACCTCTTTGCCAAGCGCCACTGCCACCTCCTTTTCCCGACTTTTCACCGATCCTGTGGGTTCTGATCCTTACACGACAGCTGTATCTGACGTTTACCAGGATCTTTCCGGGGAGGGATCCTATCACGGAAAGGGTATCTACGATCCCCGAGCTTTCCACAGGGTTCTTAACGGGCGGTTTCCGGAAGCGCGCCTTCTTTCCCACGACCTGGTTGAAGGCGCATACGCCCGTGTGGGGCTGGCCAGCGATATCGAACTTTTTGATGAATTCCCGAGTGATTATATTTCATATTCGACTCGGGAACATCGGTGGATTTGCGGCGATTGGCAGATTGCCCGCTGGACCCTTCCATGGGTGCCGTCCGGTGAACATAGAACCGTTCACAACCCTCTGACCTTTCTGAACCGGTGGAAGATCTTCGATAACCTGCGCCGATCCCTGGTCCATCCCGCTTCGATTTCTCTCCTGATAACAGGATGGATGATATCGCCGATTCTGAGCGCGGCAGCAGGTCTTCTAGTGATCTTCGTTCAGTTCTCGGGTTGTCTGGCGGTTTTGACTTCCTGGGCTACCTCCAAAAAAGAGGCGCGGTGGACGGCGCTGTCCACTTTCAGCTGGAACATTGTAAGGTCTGCGGCTGACACATCCCTCATGCTCCACAGGGCTGGAACGATCCTCGGCGCCATCATCCGGGTGATCCACAGATTGATGGTCAGCCGGAAAAACCTGCTCCAGTGGACGACTGCCCAAGCGGCGGCGGATCCGTCCCTTGCCCGGAATCGTTCATTAAAGATCCACCTCGCCTCAGGGGCGGTTTTTGCTCTGGTTCTTGGCATGTTTTCTTTCGCAGCCGGCCCGTGGAATTTTATTTTAAGCGTTCCCTTTATCGGCGCGTGGCTGGGAACCCCCTTTCTCCTGTGGCGTCTTAAGCGCGACCGCGCTGTATCCGGCCCCTCCCTGGATCGGGGCGACGAGATGAAGCTCAGGGAGATCGCGAGAAAGACCTGGAGAACATTCGACTATTTTGTCGGCCCTGAAACCAACTGGCTTCCATCGGATAACTACCAGCTTTCCCATGTGGATGAGTTGGCCCCAAGGACCAGCCCGACGAACATCGGACTCTATCTGTTGAGTGTTCTGGGGGCGAGCGATTTTGGATACATACCGGGTGAGGAGTCGTTACGGAGGATCACCAGGACAGTATCTACATTGGAGAAGCTTCCTAAATACGAGGGCCATCTCCTGAACTGGTACAACCTTCGCTCCCTGGATCCGCTCGTACCCCGGTATGTTTCAACGGTGGACAGCGGCAACCTCCTTGCCAGCTTCTGGACTCTGGAGCACGGGATCGAGGCTTTAAGCGATGAACCGATCCTGGGACCTGTCGCTTTCAGAGGATTGGCCGACACGGTCCGGGTCCTTCTATCCGCCATGGAGAAGGCCAGGATCGGGGGGGAAATGAGGCGCGACGCGGCGGCGTTGGAGAACCTCCTTAAGGCAGAACCCGGTGATCTGAAGGCGGCTCTGGACCGACTCAGGCGGGCCCAGAAACCTGCCGCGCGACTGGTACAGTCTCTTGAGCAGATGAGAAAAAAGGATCTGGCGGATGCGGATGTGGATGTGGATCTGGATATCACCGATCCAGTGGAGGAGGTTGCCTATTGGGTCGGTCGTGTCCAGAACCAGCTGGCAGAATGGCTGGAAATTACCGACACCTACCTCGGCTGGGTTACCGAGTTGTTAGACCTGAGTATCGATGATCTGAAGCTGCTCTTTGGCGAGGATGGAGAAAAAAGGCTGGAAAGTCTTTCGGCTGCTCCCTCCATGCGCCAGCTGGCGGCGGGGAAAATACCCTTTTTCGAGGAACTCGAGAGGGATCTCAAAAGTCCCAATGACGAAATGGTAAATCACCTGAAGCAACTCCTCGAACCAGCGGTTTGGCAGGCGTGGGAGGCTCTGGAGCGGGCTGAGAACCTGGTGGAGCGGATACGTGATCTGGGCCGGCATATGAATTTCCGCTTTCTGTACGACTCCCGTCGGCGTCTTTTCCATATCGGTTTTAACATAAATGACCAGAAGCTCGACGGTTCCTTTTACGACATGCTGGCCAGTGAGGCACGTCTGGCCAGCTTTGTGGCTATTGCGAGGGGCGATGTCCCAAGCAAACACTGGTATGCCATGGCCCGGCCCTACAGCACTGTGGGCCGGAGTAAGGCCCTGCTCAGCTGGAGCGGGACGATGTTCGAATACCTCATGCCCCTGCTCCTGCAGAAAACCTATGAGAACTCCCTGTTGGATCAGGCCTGCAGGGAGGCAGTCAAGGTTCAGGTGCGATACGGTCGGCAGCGGGGCGTGCCCTGGGGCATCTCGGAGTCTGCCTACGCCGACCTGGACGCCTCCAGAATCTATCAATACAAGGCCTTCGGAGTACCCGGGCTGGGGCTCAAGCGGGGACTCGAAGGGGACCTGGTGGTGGCCCCTTACGCGACCCTCCTGGCCCTGCAGATCGAACCGCGTATCGCCATGACCAACCTTCAGCAGTTGATGAAATACGGTCTTTATGGTGATTATGGGTTCTACGAATCCATCGATTTTTCCCGTCGTAGGGTCCGGAGGGGAGAAAAAGGGGTGATCGTCAGGACCTTCATGGCTCACCACCAGGCCATGGGTTTTCTGGCTCTCGACAACCTGCTCAACAAGGGGATTATGCAGGAGCGTTTCCACTCAGACGTGAGAGTAAAGGCTTCCGAGCCTCTTCTTTACGAGCGGATTCCCATTTTGCCCCCGGTTTACAGCCTCCCCGAGACGGAGCGGGATCCATCCGGAGCGATCCCGGCCGAGATCTACCCAACGGAAAGCAAATTCAATACCCCGCACACCCTCAGGCCCAAAACGCAGCTGTTGTCCAACGGGAACTACTCCATCCTTGTCACCGCTGCAGGCGGGGGTTGGAGCAGGTGGAAAGAACTGGATGTCACCCGGTGGAGGGCCGATACGACCAGGGACCACTGGGGGACCTTCTGTTACATAAGGAACACGGAATCGGACAAGAGGTGGAGCACAGCGTGGCATCCGGTTGGGGGAAGGCCGGACAACTACGTGGTGAGCATGGCTATCGACAGGGTCGAGATCAGGCGTTCCGATAGGGGGGTCGAAACGGAGACGGAGATAATCGTCTGTCCCGAAGATGACACCGAGGCCCGCCGGGTTACGCTCATCAACAGGTCCGAGAAATCAATATCGCTGGAAATCACCAGTTATGCCGAGCTGTCGATGGTTCCCCACGGGGCCGATGTTATGCATCCTGCCTTCCATAAGCTGTTCGTACGAACGGAGGCCGTTGAGGAAGAGGGTTACCTCCTGGCCCATAGGAGAACCAGGGATCCCGAGGACAGGCCGGTGTGGACCGGGCACTCAATGGTGTTCGAATCCGAGATCCAAGGCCCCTTCCTGTACGAGACAGACCGGCGTTCTTTCATAGGGCGCGGTAGAGGGCTCGCTGATCCGGAGGCATTAGGCGGCGAGTTGTCAGGGAACACCGGAATGGTCCTCGATCCCATTTTCAGTATCAGGCGGAACCTGATCCTGAAGGCAGGCCAAAGGGTATCCTTTACCCTTTTCCTGTGCGCGGCTGAGACTCGGGATGAAGTCCTCGTCATGCTGCGCAAGTATTCCGGCCGGGCGGTGGTGGCACGGGAATTCGAATTGACCTGGCGCCGTGCCCAGCTGGAGTTGCGCCACCTCAGGATTCAGCCTGAGGAGGCGAGGAGGTTCCAGCACATTGCGAGCTACATGATCTTTCCCAGCGCCAAGCTCAGGACCACTGAGGATCGCATTGTACAGAACAGACTGGGTCAGTCAAGGTTGTGGGCATATGGTATCTCAGGTGACCTACCCATCATCGCCATAACCATAGGGGATGCCAAGGACATCAGCCTCGTGGCTGAGGTCCTCCACGCCCACACCTACTGGCGGCGTCACGGATTGAAGACGGATCTTTTGATCCTGAACGAAGAGTCTACCAGCTACGAACAACCTCTCTACAGTCAACTGCTCAGACTGATATCGGGATTGACCCTCTATACCGGCATGGATCAGCCAGGGGGGGTGTACCTGAGGAATATGGATCAGATTCCCCAGGAGGACCTGAACCTCATGCTGGCCGTTGCGAGGATAGCTCTTGTCGCGGCAAGGGGACCGCTGGTACAGCAGCTCGGTGCGCCCACTGTTTCTCCCGGTCTACCACTGAAGGAGATTCCCGAGAAACAGATGAAGGAAAAGCCTCCGGCGGCACTTCGCCATATGGATCTTGTTTTCGACAACGGTTACGGTGGTTTTTCAAAGGATGGGAAGGAGTATGTGATCACCATGCGGCAGGGGATCACACCTATGCCCTGGGTGAACGTCATGGCGAACCCATCCTTCGGGACCATGGTGAGCGAGACCGGTTCGGGATTCACATGGTACGGTAACAGTCAACGAAACAGGCTCACAGGGTGGTCCAACGATCCTGTGAGCGATCCGGCGGGTGAAGCGATCTATATTCGAGACGAGGAGAGCGGACAGTTCTGGACCCCGACTTTACTCCCCGTGCGTGAGGATGGACCTTACCGGGTTCGCCACGGCAGTGGCTACTCGATCTTTGAGCGCAACAGCCACGGCATCGAGCAGGAACTGACCGTCCTGGTACCCATGGATTCCGAAGGGGGCGACCCTGTACGCATCCAGCGTCTTAAACTTCGCAACGACAGCGGCCGCCGTCGGCAGCTTTCTGTGACCTTTTATCTGGCGTGGGTTCTCGGCGATCACCGCGAGAACACCCAGATGCACATTGTTACCAACTGGGACAATATCGCGAGAACCATGACTGCTCGCAACCGCTACCACCCTGAGTATGGTGACCGTGTGGCGTTCGCTACTGTGATGCCCCAACCCGACAGCTGCACCGGGGACAGAACCGAGTTTATTGGACGGAACCGCGGCCCAGATTCCCCCGAAGCCATGCGGAGGGTTAGCCTTTCCGGGCACACCGGGGCGGGCTTCGATCCCTGTTCGGCCATACAGACTATGGTAGAGATGGAACCAGGACAGTCAACGGAGGTGACTTGCCTCCTGGGACAGGCCGCCGACGAGGAGGAGGTGCGCAGTCTTATCGCGAGGTACGGCCACGGACTGGCTGTCAGGGAAACCATGGAAAAGACACGTCAATGGTGGGATAAGGCGGTGGGCCGACTGGAAGTGGTCACGCCCGTTAAGGAGGTCAATATCCTTCTGAACCGGTGGCTCACGTGTCAGACCCTCAGTTGCAGACTCTGGGGACGATCTGCCTTTTACCAGTCGGGCGGAGCATTCGGGTTCAGGGATCAGCTTCAGGATGTCCTGTCCCTGCTTTACACGGATCCTGGCCTGGCCCGGCGGCACATCCTGCTGGCAGCCTCTCGGCAGTACCGTGAAGGGGATGTCCAGCACTGGTGGCATCCTCCCACCGGGGCCGGTATCCGCTCCAGATGCGCTGACGATCTTTTGTGGCTGCCCTATGCGGTGGCGGAGTATGTCCGGTTCACTGGGGATACGGAGATCCTTTCAAAGCGAGTTCCTTTCATCGAGGGGGACCTTCTTGATGAGGACGAGGTGGAGATCTTCCAGGTCCCCGTGCAGAGCTTAGAGCAGGACACCTTGTACGAACACTGCCGGCGGGCCGTGGAAAAAAGCAGCACTACGGGCGAGCGCGGTCTTCCTCTCATAGGCAGCGGGGACTGGAATGACGGCATGAACCGCGTCGGGGTTGATGGAGCCGGGGAGAGCGTATGGATGGCCTGGTTTCTCTGCGACGTCCTGGAACGCTTTGCCGGGCTGACGGAAACAGTCGGGAACCATAAGATGGCTGCCGGGTACAGGGAGCGCGCTCAGGCCATCGCCGCGGCTGCGGAGGAGCATGCCTGGGATGGCGACTGGTATCGGAGGGCCTGGTACGATGACGGAACCGTTATGGGGAGTTCGGAGTGTGAAGAGGCAGCTATCGATTCCATATCCCAGTCCTGGGCGGTTATCAGCGGTGCGGCGGATCCGTACAGGGCTCTAACGGCGCTGAACTCAGCCTGGGATAATCTCGTCCTGGAGGAGGAAAGGATGGTTCTGCTTCTGTCACCTCCCTTCGGAAACGGGGAGAAGGACCCGGGGTACATCAAGGGATACCCGCCTGGCGTACGGGAGAACGGAGGTCAATACACGCACGCGGCCATATGGTTTGCCAAAGCCCTTGCCATGGCGGGGGATGGCGAGAGAGCGGTAAGGATTCTCACTTGGCTTAATCCAGTCCAGCACTCTCTGGACCCTGAAGGCGCCATTAGATACAGGGCCGAACCGTACGCGGTGGCAGCCGACGTCTATCACCTGGAGGGGCACATCGGTCAGGGGGGGTGGACCTGGTATACGGGAGCGGCGGGCTGGATGTATCGCGTCTGGATGGAGGACATCCTCGGTCTGAAGGTAGCGGGAGACAGCCTGCTCATCGATCCTTCCATTCCTCCTGACTGGGATCGTTTCACAGCGCGCTACGACAGGGGGACGGCCCTTTATGAGATTGAGGTCTTAAACCCGGATAAAGTGAACCGCGGGGTGGTCAGCGTTGAGATGGATGGGAAGCTCCTGGTCGATGGGGTCGTTCCACTGGAACCTGATCTGCCTGGAGCGGATGCGATGATCAAGCATAAGGTGAAGGTGGTGATGGGAAAAAGCAGTCCAAAGTCCAATGTCCAAAGTCCAACGGAAAAGTAGAGCGGAGGGCGGGGAAGCGAGAAAAAACCGTTCGACACGGGGACGCGGCGACACGGCGACACGGGGAAAGAGCGGTATGGGGGTATGGGCGTAAGGGGGTCTGGGAGTAAATGCTCATGTATCGAAGTATCTACGTATCTAGGTGTCGAAGTACCCCCCTCCGTCATTCCGGAAATCACCGCCTGGTGCGGGATTATCCGGAATCCAGCTGTGCTTGTCATTGCGCTTGTCCGCCATAGCTGAACGGGAGGCGTTCGCGAAGGCGGAAGCCCCATGTCTTCCAGTGGGCGCGGCAATCCCGGTTGTCACAAAAGCGATAAATACTGCCTCTCACAGAGCTCACAGAGAACACAGAGAAAACCTTGGATCTGGGGGAAGCGTGGTTCCTGTAAAAGCGGTGAATTTCACCACGGAGACACGGAGGAAAAGGAGAAGAACTAAATCTTAGGTAAAGCTTGTTGCTATAAAAGCGACAAATGCTGTCTCTCGCAGAGGCGCAGGGAGCGCAGAGAAAATCAGACATATAGGAAAACCCCCGGCTACTGTAAAGGCGATGTTTTTTCACCACCCGTTCGTCACTCAATATAGGGATGTGACTCACTGGAGGCACTGAGGAAGTCGGAGGAAGGCTTTAATCTGGGGTTTACCGCGTTCGTCATTCCGGGCAACGACCCGGAATCCAGCATTTGCAATTTCCGTAAAGGCGTTGTTTTTACCACCGAGTTCACTGAGTGTATCCTTAATCTAGGATCTCACGTTGGTCAGGATCCGGTTAATTGGGTGGATGCCCTAGGCCTAGCAAAATTTGTAAACGGGAGCGCATCTGATCTGAGTCCCCAATTACAAAGTAGACTTGGGATTGTGGATTGGGTTGTTGCAGGTATAAATTCGAATTACAATGAGGCAGTTATAATTTCGACTCGTGGTAGTGCTTACAACTCTGGCACTTTACATTCGTCAGGGGATGCTTTTGACTTGAGAATCTGGGAGAATCCGAGTGCAACACCCTTAGATTATATTACAAATAGCGGAAATGGGTATATGTCTGCTGAGCAGGCAAAAACTATTACATCGTTACTTCAATGGGCACTTGGCGGGGATTACAGAGTTTATGATGAAAGATTATGGCCATCTGGACAAGAAGTATGGGATGGTCCCCATATACACGTTGAACTCAATCCAAGAGAGCGTCCAAGTGAATTCCCTTGTCCTTAAGCATTGAAGCATGACATGAAAGTTGTGATTACAATATTTATTATCGTATTTTGTGTTTTTATTTCTTTTAATGAAATCACTTACAGTAATGGTACCGTAAATGATCAAATGGTGGAGTATGAATTATTCCTAAAAACGTATGGAGAAGTTATTGAAAATAAATACGGATTGCCGGAAGATGGTGACTTCTCATATTGGGGAACTAACAAGGCAACCTTTTTTTATAAGACTCCAAATAGTAAAGGAGCTTACAAGGAGCCATATTGGACCAAGGGTGATCTAAATTACGATAACATTCTAGATCGATGTTATATTTTGTTCTCCATAATAAATAAAAACGTTGATTTGTTTTGTTTCATCTCAAAGACAGAAGAAACCTATAAACTAATAAAAGTTGCTCCGGCGATGAAAACCATGGGCGTTTATATTAATCAAAAAAATAGCCAAGGTGAGAAAAGCAAATTGGTTTTGTATGAATTCGAAGGGCATAGTCAATATTTTTCATGGTCTAAGGATAAGCAGGCAATAGTTGAAGAGTGAAAAGTAATCCGTTGCATGAAACTTAGATGAAAGGCGTGGGGTCGGAGCGGGAATTGTGACGTAGTCGACCTGATCAGTAAGTTTTACAGATGACCTTGCTGATCGTAGATCTGTTGAGCTGCAGGAAGCTTCCGATTTCCAATTGCGGGTATCCGTAGAAACGAAATGCATCGACGATCACCGGGTTTCTCTCATTTAGTTTGAACATATTAACCCCATTGAAGAGTTCACCCAGCGCTGGGTGGGAAAGGATCCTCTGTTTTCTTTGCACAGGGGCAACAGATTGTTTAGCGTCCAGGATAGTCCTCAGGAGAGCCTCTAATCTGGATCCATTGTTCTCTGCTTTGATTAGCTCGACGATCTTCTCCCCATCCTTTCCAAGGTCCGTGTGAACCAGAAATTTAAAGGGGCCATGGGGATAGGCCGTAAATTGAAGCTAATCCTGGGTCGTACCGGGAAATGAGCTGTACTTGAGAGATATAGTCCGTGTTCAAAAATAAAAACGTTTGTGTCCAGGACGACCTTCATCCAGACTTTCGGACCTCAGCAATCATATCCTTAACATCAGCGCGAGTAAGCCCGGCTTCTTTAGCCTGCCGTCTGGCCTTGGATATGACCGTATCGAATGCGTCCAGCGACAGTGGTGTGATAGTTTTCAGGATCACAACATCACCTTCGGCAACCACTACGAATTGAGTGCCGGTTTCAAGGTTGAGAGTTTTTCGGATGGATTCAGGGATTACGACCTGCCCCTTCGAGGACATTTTTGTTGTAGCAATCGGTTTCATAATGCCTCCTTTGCATTCTTACTGGTAAGAATACCTCAATTCGGTTCCTGCCTCAACTCATTTCCACTTTCCACCTTCCACTGGTTTCCCGCCTGATTTCGATACCACACTTGAGTTATACGCAGTATTCATATGATCTGCGTATAACCTGGGAGCCAAGCCAAATAAACATTGGGGCCAATTGGTAATTGAATTAACAATCAGCCCCAAGAATTTATCGGTTAAGGCGGTAGTGGGGAATCGACTCTGTTTTTTCATTGGATGTTGGATCCCTGTTCAAGCCAGGGGCAGGCATTTGACATTGGACTGTTTTAAACGCACTTCGCACCTCGCCCTGTCTTTCCTTCTACGTTCTGAGTTCTTTTTCCAGACCCTAGACACTTATATCTAGACCCTGGAGAGGTGAGTCCATCCTGGACTAACCGCTCCTTCCCATTGCACTGCAACACCCTCCTGGCGTATTATGTCCGTTCCGCGCGGCCGAAGAGGATATCCTGGCCGTCAATATCGAACAGCTCAAATAAAGGAGCAAAGTATGATTACGGCCATTGTTGTCATGAACTGTGAGGTTGGCAAGGTGCACAACGTGGCGGAGGCCCTCACCCAGTTGGACGGGGTGGCGGAGGTGTACTCCGTATCCGGCGAGTTCGATATACTCGCCATCTGCAAGGTGGTCCAGTATGAGAGCCTGGCAACCCTGGTGACCAAGGAGATGGCCGGCCTCGAGGGTGTCACGAAGACCAATACCCACATGGCCTTCCAGGCCTATTCCAAACACGACATGGAAAAGGTGTGGGCTGAGACGATGGGGTTGTAGGGGGTCTGTAGGGTGTCTGTGGAAATGCCTGGAGGAATGTCCAACACTTTTTCCCGAGCCATACTAGAAGCACGGGAGAATGGTCGGTTTCCCCTGGTGGTGGACATAAAGCCGGTTTCCCCCAGAGACGGAGCTCTTGTCGGTTCCCGCGATCCCGCAACGCTGGCAAAAATACTCGGCGAAGCCGGGGTGTGCGCCCTGTCGGTCGTAACTGAGCCGGAACACTTCGGCGGGAGCCTTAAGATGCTCCGGGAGGTTACTTTCTCTACCTCTTTACCGGTTCTGAGGAAGGATTTTCTTCGATCACCGGAGGATGTGGATGCCTCCCTGGAGGCGGGCGCCGCGGCGGTTCTGCTTACCCTGTCGACTGTTAAGGAGTTGGACGCCCCCGGTTTGTATCGACGGATCTATTCGATGGGTATGGAACCGCTTGTGGAGGTCCACACGCCAGAGGAGCTACGTTTTGCTCTGGGTCTTACTCCGCGACCGACTATCATCGGGATAAACAACAGGGATATTACCCACCTCGAAAAGGATGATGGAGATGTGGGGGTTACGGAATTCCTGGCTCAAATGGTGCCTGATGGTGTGGCGATCCTGTCTGAGAGTGCCATGCTTACACCTGGGGATGTCCATCGGGCTTTTGCGGCAGGAGCGGACGGGGTCCTCATCGGGACAGCGGTACTGCAGGCAGACGACCCGGCAGCCATTGTGGCGGAACTGGCCCTGGGCACGGGCGGCTGAGATTATGGTACGGGTCAAGTTGTGCGGATTGATGTCCCCTGAGGATGTGAGAATGGCCGAGGCTGCCGGAGCGGACGCGCTGGGTTTTGTAACGGAATATCCTGTGCCGGTCCCCTGGAACCTTGACCGGGAGCGTACCGCCTCTCTTGTAGCGATGGTATCTCCTTTTGTAACCACTGTGGCAGTTGTAGGTGGCGCTCCCGAGGAGATGGTCCAGATAGCCAGAAGGGTCCGTCCCCAGGTCCTGCAGCTTCACGGTGACGAGTCCATAGATGATATCCGGCAGGTCCTTGAGGGGCTGGACGGAACCGGGATCAGAGTTATCAAGGCGCTGCGAATTGAGGTGGAGACAGGTCTGGCCCGATTCGAAGAAACTGAGCCTGTTAAGGCGGGAACAGCATTGATAAATTCAGGTATTGCGGCTCTCATTATCGATTCCAAAACCTCATCCAGGCCGGCCGGCACAGGTGTCACCCTCGATTGGGACGTCTCAGCCAACATGGTCAAGGAACTCGATCTGCCCCTCATCCTGGCGGGTGGACTGACCGTCGAAAATGTTGCCCAGGCTGTACAGAAAGTGAAGCCCTACGCAGTGGATGTGATCTCGGGAGTGGAGAAGGAGTCTGGGATCAAAGATCCAGATAAGATGAAGGCTTTTGTAAAAGCCGCCAAAGGAGTCAAATGCTGAGATCTGAACCTATGAATAGTGCAGAAAGTGCATGAAAACCGGGAGTGCATTCATGCACCGGTTTAATTGCACTAATACACTGATTTTTCCAAGGACTTAGTACTGACTACTGGAAACTGATGACTGATGACTAAAAACCGCCCTTTCACTTTCATGCTCGTTGCGGTCAGTCTCGACGGCAAGATCTCGCCCAAGAGGCGCCCGGGGCAGCCTAACCCTGTGGGGCCGGAGTACATTAATGAAGAGATCATGCAGCTGCACAACAGCCAGAGGGCCGGCGTAGACGGAATCATGGTGGGCCTTAACTGCATCCTTATAGACGACTCCAGACTGACTCTCCGGGAGGGTGAAGGCCGCAACCCGACCCGTGTGGTACTGGATGGTCTGGCAGAGATGCCGCCCACAGCAAGAATCCTGGGTAGTGAGGCGCCGACGGTGGTCGCAGTTACCCGGGACGCTCCGAACAGTCGCGTCCGGGCTCTGGAGGAGGAAGGAGCCCGTATCATCGTCAGTGGGAGGGGCCGGTTCGTGGATCTTGAGCCCCTCATGGATGAGCTGAATCGGACTCACGGTATTAAAAAGCTCATGGTCGAAGGAGGGGGAACAGTCCACCGTTCCATGATCGCACAGGACCTTTATGATGAGCTTCACCTCATCATATGCCCCTTCGTGATCGGTGGTTCAGGATCCATAACGCCTGTGGGCAGGGCCTCTTTCTGGCCCAGAGGGCAGATCCCCTTTTATAACCTTACCGAGAACCGCCAGATTGGAGACTACATATACCTGGTCTACAAACCCAGAAATCTATATCAAAAGTCCACATAGATTTCCGGGTCTAATTTTGGCGCATGAAACAAAGAGTTCATGAAAAAGCTAGCGAAATTCAGGAGTTAAAATACCAAACCTGTGCCTGATTTTGGATGTCCCCCTTCGGGAGTGGAAAATATGTACTTTTAGGTAAACAGATTTAGTCATTAGTAACTACAAGTTGTTCTAAATGCGAATATTGTGTATCCAACCCCACAAATTAACAGCGGCGTTTCAAGGTTTTTTAAAACGCCCTAAGGAGGAAAAAATGGGAGACAAGGAAGCGCGCTGGAGAGATTTCGGAGCCATAGTGGTCAAGCTGATCAACGGGAATGATCTTACTCGCGAGGAAGCGTTCGAGTGCTGGAAACAGGTTTGTGAAGAGGCCCAGAGCGATCTTCAGCAGGGGGCTTTCATGGCTGCTTTAAAGGCCAAGGGAGAGACACCCGAAGAGGTTGCCGGTACCTTTGAGGCGCTTTACGAGTTCGATACCATCAAGGTAAAGGTCAATACACCCGAACCGCTCATCGATAACTGCGGAACGGGAGCCGATACTCTGAAGACGCTCAACATCAGTACGGGGGCGGCAATTATTGCTGCGAGCATGGGACTGTACGTGGTGCGTCACGCGGCACGGGCCATTTCATCCAACTGTGGAGCTGTGGATGTTGTGGAAGCTTTCGGTGTCAACGTTGAGTCGGCTCCGGACCTGCCTAAAAAAAGCATCGAAAACGCGGGCATCTGTATCTGGAACGCTTTTCTCCCCTCTGTCCATCCCAAGACCCTGGGCCGAGTCCTGTCCCAGATCCGCTTCGGTTCAGCCATAAACCTGGTTGGCCCCCTTCTCAACCCCACCATGCCTGAATACAAGGTGATGGGTGTACCCAACCGGGAGATGATTGACATTGAGGTCCGGACACTTAAAGAGCTGGGCTTTAAAAGAGCCTTCGTCATGCACGGTCTTGACGATAACTCGGACCAGGGGATGGACGAGGTGTCCACCCTTGGTGTCACCCACATCGCGGAGCTTTATGAGGACGGTTCCATTGAGAACTACGAGATCACCCCTGGCGATTTCGGAATTAAACGAGGTACTTTTGCAGAGGTAGCTTCTACAAAAGATGTTCAGCTCGATGCCATGAACCTCCTGAAGGTCCTGGCGGGCAAGGATACCGGTCCCAAGTCGGACATCATCTGTCTTAACACTGCGCCCCTTCTTTACGTTATGGGCAAAGCGAAAGATCTCAAACAGGGCGTGGAAATGTCCCGACAGGCCATCGCTGACGGAAAACCGGTGGAGAAGTTAAGGGACTGGGTTACCTGGCAGAACGACAGCCCGGAGGACGGTTTGCCCACTTTGGAGAAGATGATAGGGAAACTGT
>SDBV01007656.1_pt1 | contig 14723 bp, 11 predicted proteins | sample 2277081 | NCBI WGS metagenome assembly SDBV01 (sample SAMN10402039, study PRJNA504765) | marine sediment metagenome | isolation source: marine sediment core GS10_PC15, 223 cmbsf | place: Arctic Ocean: Southern Knipovich Ridge | collected 2010
GACGAGTCGGCCGTCGCCGAAACCCCGGACACGTCGTCGGCCGGATCCATCACGTAAAACAGGTGATCGGCCGTCTTGCCCACGTGCCGGATGTTCAGCAGATTCGGGTGCTGGGTGCGGACGTTCTCTTCCAGCCGGGTAATCGAGGTGATTTCGCGGCTGGCCGGGTCCGTGGTGCCTGAACGCTCCAGGGAAATCACCTTCACCGCACGCAAGTGGCCGGTGGCCCGGTTGGTTGCCAGCCAGACCTGTCCGAACCCGCCTTGGCCCACGCAGCGGATCAAGTCGAAATCGGGGAGCACCGGCGGCGTTTGATGACCCGAGCTGTGGTTGCCGACGGAGCCGCTCACCGGGGAGACCTTTCTCTGCTGATCATCGTTTGCTGAACTCGGGTAGCCACCGATCGCTGGACGGCCGCCCCGGGAAACGACTCCAACGCCCGTCGGATCCGATCGTCGAGAAGCCCGTCATCGCGGTACGCCGCCCCCAGTTCCCTCAGCCGCCGAAGCACCCGTTTCTTGGCCAGGTACACGGCGTTTCGACTCAGGCCGGTGATCCGGGCGACCCGGGCGCCCGGCAGTTCGGTGAGCACGAGCAGTTCGAACGCCTGGTAAGTCTCGGGCGTCACCTCGCGGCGGACGCAGTCCAACAGGACCGCCAGCATGGCCTCTTCGAAGGCGGCCTCCCAGACGGCGTCCGGGGCCGTGTCGGCGGCCTGCGGCTCGGGGAAACCGTGGCCGCCGTTGTCGTCCGGCCCACCGCCTTGGGCCCGCACCCGCTGGGACGGTTGCCGGCGGTGTTGGGCCACCGCGTTGCGGACCACCTTGCGCAGCCAATCGCGAAAGCGGCCCCGGGCCGGGTCGTAGCGGAAGATGTCCCGCTGCTGGAAGACCGTCAGCATCACCTCCTGCACGATCTCTTCGGCCGTGTGATCGCCACAGCCGCGGCGGGCGGCCGCGGTATAGATCAAACGCCAGTACCGCTGGAAGAACTCCTCCCAGGCCATCACGGCGTCGCCGTCGCGCAAGCGCTCCAGCAGGGTTGCCCGGGTGGTGTTGCTCATGCCGTCATTCCGCATGTCGAGACCGTAGACCGTAGGTTATGCTTCAGCATATCGCATCTCGATCCCGGCATCCATCTTTCGATCACGATATGCTGAGCTGAAGCATCACCTACCTGACTCGATCCTAGCTGGCCCCATGGCCGTCGTCTACGGCAGATCGGACGTTTTTTTCTCCAGCGGCGACAGATTTCGCCTTGGTGGCGCATATATTTATTATGGTTCATCCGGAATTCGGGTACTTGGCATCCGAGGCAGGGGAAGTACGGGTTCCTTCTCTGTTGCCGAATGGCCCGGATCGCCGGAAAACGCTGTGTCTTGTCAGAAACTCATGAACAGAGAAGAGGAACCCGTACTTCTGTTGGTGGAGCGAGTACGCGAATTCCGGATGAACCTTTATTATTAAGCGGGACACGAAAAAGGGGACGGGGCGCTTTTTCGCGTTGAGTTTGCTCGCAGTTGCAGCGTCGTGGTGCGAAAAGGCCCCCGTCCCCTTTTTCGAGAGCGTTGAACAAGTCCACTCGCAGTGATACCCTGAATAAGGGTGTCCGGGGTAGCGTTGCGCCCGAAAGGAGCCGACCTAGATGAAACGAATCATACTTTTCGCGATCCCTGCGGTCTTGGTGGGCCTGGTCGGCGTGTGGACGCTGGTGGCCGCAGACAAGCAGGTCAGCACCCGAGAGAAGTCGACCACCCGGCTCTACATCCGCACGGTCCCGCCGGGGGCCGACATCAAAATCGACGGAGAATCGCGAGGCAGCTCGGATCGGCTGTTCCAGATACCATCGGACGTGAAGAAGGTCCTGGTGGAAGTGGAGTTGGACGGCAGCGGCGGCCGCAAAGAGGTGATCATCCGCGGCGGGGAGATCACCCGGGTGGAGTTCGATCTGAAATCGGGGCCCGAGGTCGAAAAGCCCCGGGTAGATGCCGGAACGGCACGGGACCACCTTCGCGCCGTGGTGCAGCGCGGCTTGCTCGAGGACTTGGCGACGCTGACGAAGTTGTCGAAAACCCATGGCCCATCTCACCGAGAGGTGGTGGCATTGAAGGAGGAGATCCGTGTGGCAGAGCAATGGTTGAAAGACGCCGCCACAGACCGTCCCACGCCTTCCCGGCAAAGCACGATCGATACACTGCCAGCGGTCGTCGTCGAAACCGTTCCCCTGTCGGGTGACACCAAAGTCGATCCGTCGCTTACCGAGATTCGCGTGACCTTCAGCAAGCAGATGATGGACCAAAGTTGGTCGTGGTCGCAGCTCTCCGACGAGTCGTTTCCGACGACCACCGGGAAACCTCGCTACCTGGCCGACGGGCGGACCAGCGTGTTGCCGGTGACGTTGAAGCCCGGCAAGGCGTACGCCGTTTGGCTCAATTCGGCCCAGTTCGGCAACTTCAAGGACGCGCAAGGCCGGCCGGCGGTGCCGTATTTGTTGATTTTTGAAACCCACCCGTAACGATCTATCGAGAAAGGAGATCCGGCAATGGAACTCATCCCCAAGGCAGCGGCGGTCGTGATCAGCGTGGCGATGATGCCGCCGGTGGTCGTCAAGACGGTGCCGCAGTCCGGCACGACCAACGTCGACCCGTCGACCACCGAGATCCGCGTCACCTTCAGCAAGGACATGATGGACGGGAGTTGGTCCTGGTCGCAGATCTCCGGCGAGACCTTCCCGGAAACCACGGGCAAACCCCACTATCTGGCCGACAAGCGGACCTGCGTGTTGCCGGTGAAGCTTCAGCCGGGCAAGACCTACGTGAGTTGGCTCAACTCGGAGAAGTTCGGCAATTTCAAGGACACCGACGGCCGTTCGGCCGTGCCGTATTTGTTGGTCTTTGAAACGGCCAAGGAAGCAGCAGCGGCAGCCGGGCCATCCCGCTTGATCGGCCGCACCACGGTCCGCGGTGACGATGTGGGCGTGGTGTTCAACTACGAATTGGGCAAGCCGCTGACGCATGGGACCATCCAGCAATACGTACCGGTGGAGAACATTTCTCGCACGCGCGGCGTGCAGATCACCTTGACCGGGTCGCTGCACGTGCCTGCGAATACGACCGTGCTGGCTTGGCACACGGGCGGGTCGCCCACCGGCGGCGTCCACCGGCTCTACATCGATGGCGACGAGGTCGGTTCGATCGGGGATGACACAGTCAAAGACATCGTTTACCGCCTGGAACTGGACGCCGGTGTACATCCGGTCAAATGGGTCCTCAGCGGTGGCGATTTCGGGCGGTGCGTGCTCCAGTTCGTCGATCTGAGGACGAAGCGCCCGCTGAGAGTGACGGTCTCCGAAGCGGAGGAAGCCGCCGCGAAGGAACCGCCCATGAAAAAAGAGGTGGACAACTTCTCGGCGGAGCGGCTGCCGTTGCCGACCGCCGTTCTCGACGCCAGAGCGATCGCCAACACGCCCGCCTCGAAGTTTGCCAAGGTAAAGGTCCACTCCGGCGGAACGTTCCTGCCGTTGCGCGAAGGCGCGAGGCTCTACAAGGATTTCGAATACCAATGGATGCACATCCCGGCTTACCTCGACAAGATGAGTTTTCTGCAATCTCCCAGCGCGTATCAGGGGGTCACGAAGTTCGAGATCGAGAAGTCCGGCGTCCTACTGTTGGCGGTAACCTCGCGCTGGAAGGACAGCGGCAACCCCGGGGGCGATTGGATGGACAAGGTGACTTCGCGCGAGGACTTCCTCGAGCAAGGTTGGCGCAAACTCGGACGACTCCATCAAACCACCCGGACACCCGGCGAGGAGTGTGGATATCATTGGGACGTTTACACCCGAGAATGCCGTCAGGGAGAGACCTTCGACCTGCGTACGGAGAAGTACGCGGCTCCGATCATCCTTTCTCGGGCCCAAGGGCTTCCGACCGGCACGGCGTCGGGACCCGCGAAAGCCGACTGGGCACCGCAGATCACGCCGCGGCGCGATTGGGGCCCCGAACAGGCCACCGGCGTACCCGACACCGCCCGGGCAGGCGACCGTACCACCGCCTGGGCTTCAAACACTGAGGACGGTCAGCCGGAGTGGCTGCTGCTGGAATACGCCCAGCCGATCCGGGCTGCCGAAGTACACGTCTATGAGTCCTTCAACCCCGGCGCGCTGAGCAAAATCACGGCCTTCGATGCCGATGGCAAAGAGGCCGTCGTATGGCAAAGACCGGTCCCGGCGGTTTACCTCCACGAATGGGAAAGGCCCTCCGGCGTCGACACCACGAAGGGATACCCGGGCATCGAGAGTACCGTAACTCGGGGCGGGGTGACGATACCAAAGTTTCCCGTGAAGGCCGATATCCAGATCCAACGGGTCAAGCTCTACCTCGATTCGCCGTGGGTGAAGAGCTGGAACGAGATCGACGCGGTCGGACTGCTGGACCAACAGGGCAAGACGCATTGGGCCACGAAGGCCGAAGCCAGCAGCACCTTCGCGACCCCATGGCCGAAGTTGCCCGAGCCGGTCGAGATCCCGCAGGATGCCGTCCGGCTGACCCACACCGGCGACACGTCCGACGACAAGCGGAGCCTGGGAGGATCGGGCCATGCCATCGCCTTTGGGCGGCCAGCCAGGGCGAAGTCCGTGGTCGCGCTGGAGATCTTCGCCAGTCGATACGGGCTTCCCCAGCCGCCTCAGGAGGACTTTCACGTCTATCTGCTCGATCAGGATCAGAAGATTATCAAGGACCTGACGTATCCCTACAGCATGATCTTGCGCTCGAGCAAGATGCGGTGGTACACCCTGGCGGTCCCCGGCGTCGAGGTGCCCGAGAAGTTCCACGTGGCCTTTTCGTTCAATCCCCATCGCACCAAGGGGATCTATCTGGGAGTTGACAAGAACGTCGACGCGTCGCATTCGTACGTCGGTTTGCCCGACTCCGGCTTTGAGCCGGTCAGCGACGGCTACGACTGGATGGTCCGGGCGTATCTGGTCGCGCCGGCGGACACCGAGAAAAGCGAGAACCCGTTCGCCGATTGAGGCCGCCGCGTTGCTTGCACAGGTTACCTACCAAAAAATGGAGAAACGACCGATGAACACTCGATTGCTGATCGCCGCGCTCTTGGGCTGCGCGGTTTGCACTTGCCAAGCCCGGGCGAGAAAGTGGGTCGATGCGACCGGGGCGTTTTCCGTCGAGGCCGAACTGGTCGACTTGCGCGACGGCAAGGTCCGTCTGAAGAAAACCAACGGCCATATCATCACCCTGCTGCTGGAGAAACTGAGCAAGGCGGATCAAGAGTTCCTCGAGCAGCGCTCTGGCGGTCCCGGCAGCAGCGGGTCCGCCACGACCGTACGCCTTACCGACCTGACCGGCAAACCACGCGAGTTGGCCCACGACGACGGCAAGCCGGCCGACAAGAAAAGCTTTCCCCGGGGACATGCGGTGCAGTTCGACGCCCCCGAGGGTTCGTGGTACCTGACGTCGGTGCGGATCCACGGGTCGCGTTACGGATACCCGGCCCCCCCCAAAGAGGATTTCCATCTCACGCTATGCGATAAGGACTTCCATCAGATCGCCGATTTCGCGTTTCCGTACCGAATGTTCGAGCGGGGCAGTCCCAAGTGGGTCAGGCTGAGAACCAAGCCGACCCAAGTCCCGTCGACGTTCGTCATCTGCGCCGGTTTCAACGCCCAACGCACCAAGGGAGTTTACGTCAGCCACGACGCCGAGGGGGAATCGCTGATGGGCCTGCCGGGCCATAAGGCGGGTAAGTTCACCGGCGGCGACTGGCTGATCCGCGTCCAACTCGATCGGCTCAAGAGTCCCTAGTGCTTTGTCAAGCCTTAATGTTAGGGTAGCCACGGTCGCCAGGCCGTGGATTTTCCGCACTCTGGCGAGTGCAGCTACCCTAATTCTTAGACGTGCTAAAGCACTAGGCGGCAAACTCGGAGAAAGGAGCCAACGCGTTGCGTACCGGCTGTTTTTCTTGACTTCCGACCTTCCACCGTTTATTCTAGGTGGATCTGCGTGGGCAGTTGTGACCGCACCTCGAGTTTCCATCCACCCTCAGCATCATGAAGGAGGCAGCGCGCTATGACAACGCGTCGTCCTTTCCTATCGGCTGTGGTTGCCGTTCTGGCAGCCGTGACCGCCTGGGAGTCTGCACCGGCCGGATCGATCACCGGCCACGGCCGATTCGAGCGAATCGCCGGCAACCCGAGTATGGGCTACAAGGAACTTTATGAATGGGACCTGTTCCTCTCCCCGAGCGACAATTCCATGGTGGGTCCCTCGCGGCGGCTGGGCGCGCCGCCGGGACAGACGCCGACCGGTGACGGATTCTACCGCATCGACAACGTGCCCGCCGGCCGATATTCCGTCTACGTCAACCAGCCCGACTTTTTCGCCTCGCCCCAGGTCGTGCCCGACGTTCAAGTGCCCGCAAGCGGACAGATCGTCGTCAACGTGGATCTGGATGTCGACTACTCCACCTACTTCCGCGAGTCGAACCAATGGACCGACTGGCAGTGGGACTGGTACCAGACGTTCACCGCCACGGGCACGGCGGTCCGGGGGGTATCCTGGGTGATGGCCGGATGGGGCCAATACAACGGCAAGACGGCCCGGGTCCGCATCCTCGAAGACAACGGGCAGTCCAACGTGCGGAACTGGCGACCCATCGGCTCGGCCACCGACGGCCAACTCCGCTCCGACTCCGATGAATGGGTTCGCTGGGCTTCCGCAGATGTGCCCATGACCCCCGGAACCCAGTACGCCGTGAACGTCCACATCGACGGCGGGATGGCCATCTACAAGCGGAACAAGGACGGGCAAAGCTATCAGGGCGGCCGGGCATACGACCAGGAGGGCAACCCCAAAAACTACGATCTGAACGTCACCGTCTTTACCGACCGCGACGAAATGGTCACGCATACCGGAAGGTCGCCGGGACCGGGCGACTTCGACGGCGGGCTCAGCGACACCCGCTGGGGACAAACGTTCGTCGCCACGGGCCGGTCCCTGGCAGCGGCGGATCTGTTCGCCGCCAGCGGGCTGAGCGATTTCGATTTGACCTGGAAGGTTCGCCAAGGCGGACCCGGCGGACCGCAGATCGGTCCCACCAAGAGGACCCGCGGGGCCTATTTCGCCTCCAGCACCGACCTGGTCGGCGTGAGCTTCAGTCCGGGCGAAGTTAGCCTGGTCCCCGGCGAAACCTACTACATCGAGGCCGCCACGCCTTCCCGCTTTACACCGTACAAGCGTTCGTCGTGGGAAAGCTACAACGACGGCACGGCCTTTCGCAACGGCTCGTCGAGAAACTTCGACCTGGCCATGACCATCGTCGAGTTCCAGGTACCCGAGCCGTCGACCTGGGTAATGTTGGCCGGCGGGCTGGTGCTGCTGTTTTTCTACTCGCCGCGCCATGGGAAACCGTAAGAAGGCCGGCCCGCGAAACGCTTCATGCCGATCTCCAGCCGGCCGACGGTCCCGCCGCGCAGACGGATCCGCAATAACTTGCTGCCCACCGGCGTGGTCCGGTCCTTGTGCCGGACCTCGGTGAACTCGTGCTCGCCGAACGCGCCCGCCTGGAGAATCACCTCGCGCGACTGGCTGGGATGGAGATTGACCAGGTGCAGGGAAATACTCTTGGGAGTGATCCCGTCGACCAGCGCCGCGGTGTCCGGCGGCAGCCCGGGGCGTTTCCGCAGCGGGTCGAAATAGAACACGCGGCAGTGAAGCAGCCCGCCGTGGTAGATATGGTTGGGGCCGCCGAGCATCAACTGCACCAGCCCTTCGAGCACCACCGGGTTGTGCCGCTGCCAGTGGTGCACGTCGCGGTCCGCCGGCAGCGTTCGGTCGTTGCGCACCGCTTCCAGCCGTCGCAGCGTCTCGGCGTAGGTGGCCTTGAGTATCTGTAGCGGGTAGTCCGGGTTGCGGCCTTCGATAAACCCCAGCCATGGCCCGGCGTGTTCCCAATCGCCCTTGCCCTTGCTGTAATTCAGCGTGTCGAACGCCGACGCCTCAGTGAGTTCCCCGATCCGCCGGTAGTCCCGCGGGTCTTGAGACACGTACCACAAGTAGATCAGGTGGGCCGGGTTGATTGGCCGGTAGTCGTACCATCCCTGGTCGCCGTGTCGATGCGGCACCACCACGCGGCCCTTCTCGATTCGCGCCTTGCTCTGGACCAGCCGCAACACGCTTCGGGGCAGCTCCAGGTACTTCGGATCGCCGCTGACGAGATACGCGTTGCAGCCGCCGATCACCGTCGCTTCGACCTGGTTGAACAGCCCGTGGGGCCACCGCCAACCGTAGTAACCGCCCCACCACTTGCCGTCCATACACTCGCCGATCTTCCCGCTTAGGCCCACGTTGTCCGGCAGAATCCCGCCGTTGCGACGAGTCCGCTCGATCCAGGCGTCCACGTACTGCTCGATCCACGTGCGGTACTTCGCCTTGCCGGTGTACATGTAGGCGTTGAGTATCAAGCTGGTGCAGGTCAGGTTCAACGGCACGTCGCCGCGCATCATCCGCCGATTCATGGTCTGCAAGATGAAGGGAAACATCGCGTCGTCGATCCAGGCCTTGCTGTCGGTGACGTTGGGGATATCGTCGTAGGGCAACGGGTAACCGGCCAGGATCGGGCGGTGCGTGACCCAGTCCTCGGCCGAATTGACAAACCGCGGCCCCCGGCTCCCGTTGATCGGCGAGCGGATCAGCTTCCGCAGCGGGTCGTAATTCGGCGCGTCCGGGTCTTCGTTCATGTAGAGGCCCGCGAATCGCACCGCCCGCTGTCGGACCTTGGCGTCGGTGGGATCGGCCAGGCCGAAAAAGTAGAAGTTCGTGTAGCTCTCCCCATGGTGCATCCAATCGTAGTACCCGTCGAATTCGTTGTGGACCTGCCCGTAGCCGGTGAACTGCCGGGTGACGGCGTCCCACAGCTTCCGCGACAGGCGATCGATCTGCGGCGGTCCGCCCAAGGCGTAGTAGAGAGGAAAGTTGTAAAAACTCTCGTAGCCGTCGTCGGAGCCGTCCATGCCGGGCCAGCGGTCGCGCCAGATGAACGTGCCGTCCTCGCGGGTATACTTCTTGACGAACTCGACGGCCGCCGGGTAAAGCCGATCCAAGATCTGCCGCTGCCAGAGCGCCCATTCGGGCGGCGTGGTCGGCACGGTGATTTCCACCGTCGTGAGGTTCTCGATCCTTGCCGGATCGGGTTCTGCCGCCTTCAGGCCAGTCGTCGCAAGACACCCGACAAGCAGCACGAAAAGGACGCCGGAAATCCCCGGGAAGCGGAATCTGATCAGTGTCGAATTCATCACAACACGCTCCTTTCGCCAAGTGAATCGAGCCGCGACGGAAGCCCTTATTGTAGCCATCTCGCTGAGCGAGATGAAGCCTTGTCGCACTGAGAGGTTGTGAATCTTTGGAGTGCGGTGACTTGTCACCGCTTTCTTTTTCCGGTCGATTGGCAGTAGCAGGGGCCAAGGATCGGGGAAAACGGATGGAAGCTTGTCGCTACGAATTTGCCTGCCGCGACAAGGACACCGCGTGGCCGCTGGTGTTGATCAGCAGGACCCTTGACCTGGCTGCGATGGTGCCGTCGGCGCGGAGCTTTTGCAGGGCCCCCAGCGTGGCCGCGCCCTCGTAGCCGCAACTGACGCCTTGGCGCCCCAGAGTCGTGAAGGCCGCGCGGATCGCTTCCTCGCTGACGTCCACGGCCGTTCCGTCCGAATCGCGGAGCACTTTGAGGATCAGATGGCCCATGATCGCCCCCGGCACGTCGAGGCCGTCGGCGATCGTGCCTTGGGATTGGACCGTCGCCACGTCGTCGTGTCCGGCCTGGAAGGACCGCACTACCGGCGCACATCGCTCGGACTGCACGGCCACCATCCTCGGCAGACGCTGCCCGGGAGCGATCCGGCCGAGTTCCATCAGCTCTTCAAACGCCTTGCGAATCCCCACCAGCCCGGTCCCGCCGCCGGTCGGATAGATGATGAAGTCGGGCAGGGTCTCGGCGCCGAACTGCTCGAAGATCTCCAGTCCCATGGTCTTCTTGCCTTCCAGCCGCCCGGGCTCGAAAAACGTGGAGATATCGGTCAGCTTTCCGTCGGCCAACTCGTCGGACCATTGGGCCCGCATCTGTCGGCCGCAGGCCGCGATGTTCTCGCCATGGAACTGAACTTGGGCCCCGAAGTACTCGGCGGCCCGGTGATAGACGCTGCCCACGTAATCCTGCGGCATGTAGACCAGGCACGGCTTTAGCCCCAGGCGACTGGAAAACAACGCGGCGGCCACCCCGGCGTTGCCCTGGGTGGGAAGACAGAAACGCTCGGCTGAGCAGGCCTGGCCCAGCGCGACCGCCACGGCCAATCCCCGGTCCTTGAAACTGCCGCTGGGGTTGGAGCCCTCGCTCTTGATCCACAACTCGACCCCCAACGGATCGCCCAATCGCGGGTGTTTCGCGATCGGCGTCAGCCCCACGTCGCCGCCGTAACCGGGCCATGGCTCGGCCACGGGCAACAACGGCTCGTATCGAAAGATCCCGCGATCGGCGAATCCGACGTCGCCGAGGCTCAACTCGACGGCCGACATTTGGTAGCGAACCAGCAGAGGTTTGCCGGGGGCCGGGCAGCACCGACAGAGCCCCAACGGACGACGAAAATCGTTCGTCGCCACCTCCCGGCCGCTTTTGGAGCAGACCAACCGCAAGATATTTGGATTGAGTTTCACCGCTTTTCCACTAGTGATGAAGCTTCGTCTCGCGGAGCGAGACGGCTACTATCCGCCCGAGGTGCGCAAGGACGGACCCTCCGCAACGATCAGTTTTCCAGGACCTCTTTTTCCCGGGCCTTGGCGGCCTCGGTGGCTTGGACTTCGTATTGCTTGATCAGGTCCTGGATGTCTTTCTTCACCTCGTCGCGAGCGTCTTCGGAGAGGGATTTGTCCTTTTCGGCCGCGTCGGCCAGCTTGTTGCCGTCGCGGCGGACGTTGCGCAGGGCGACCTTGGCCTCTTCGGTCAGATCCCGGACGCGGCCGACCATCTTGCGGCGCACCTCGCCGGAAAGCGGCGGCACGACCAGCCGGATCACCCGGCCGTCGTTCTGCGGATTGAACCCCAAATCGGCGGCCTGGATCGCCTTTTCGATGTCCTTCAAGGTGCCCGGGTCGTAAGGGCGAATCACGATCTGGGTGGGTTCCGGGGCGCCGACCGAGGCGACCTGCTTGATCGGGGTGGAGGAGCCGTAGACGTCGACCCGCAACGAATCGACCAGCCCCGGGTTGGCCCGGCCGGTGCGGATACCCGAGAGCGCCCGCTTCAGCACGCCGAGCGCCTTTTCCATGCGCTCTTCGACGTCCATGAGAATTTCGTCCGCGTCCATGGTAGGGGTCCTTTGCCGGGAAGGGAAACGTGGCTCCGGTTGCCGAGGTTGGGCCGCCGTGCCGGCGACGCTAAACGCCGTTGGTGCTGGCCACCAGCGTGCCCACCCGCTCGCCGAGCACGGCTTGCTCGAGGTTGCCCTCCTTGCGGAAATTGAATACCACGATCGGCATGTCGTATTCCATGCACTTGGTAATCGCTTCGGAGTCCATCACCCGCAGGTTCTGGCGGCGGACGTCGTCGTAGGTCAGTTGGCTGTAGAGCACGGCATGGGGGTTCTTCTCGGGATCGTCGCTGAAGATGCCGTCGACGCGTGTGGCCTTCAGCAGCGCGTCGGCCTCGAGCTCCAGGGCCCGTTGGGCCGCGGCGGTGTCGGTGGTCACGAACGGGCTGCCGGTGCCGCCGGCCAGGATGATCAGGCGGCCCTTTTCGAGATGGCGTCGGGCACGGCGGCGGATGTAGGGCTCGGCCACGCCGTCCATGCGGATCGCCGTCATCAGCCGGGTATTGCAGCCGAGCGACTCCAGGGCGTCCTGAAGCGCCAGCCCGTTCATCACCGTGGCCAGCATGCCCATGTAATGGGCCGTCGCCTCGTGGACGCTGGTGCTGCCGGACGAGAACTGGGCGCCGCGAAGGATGTTGCCGCCGCCGATCACCACGGCGATCTGCACGCCGTGGCGGGAGGCCTGGAACGTCTGCCGGGCGAGGTGGATCACCGCGTCCATGGCGATACCCCGTTCGCCCGGGTGGACGAAGCCTTCGCCGGAAATCTTCAACACGACCCGGCGGTACTGCGCCGACGCCGCAGGGCCTTGCTCGGGCATGGCGTCCCGCTCGGACATCGGATCTACTCCTTGGCGAGTTCCCAGTGGAGGAAGCGAACCAGTTTCATTCCGGCGGCGGCGGCCACCTTGCCGACGGTCGACTTGCCGTCTTCGGCCTTGACGAACACCTGCTCGGCCAGGCAACGTTCGGCGTAGAAGTTGCGCAACCGGCCTTCCACCATCTTGCCGATGATCTGTTGGGGTTTTCCCTCTTGTCGTGCGGCTTCGGCGAGGATCTCACGCTCCTTGTCGATTTCGGCCGGGTCGAGTTCTTCGACGGCGATCACCGCGGGCCGCATGGCGGCGACGTGCATACAAATGTCTTTGCCCAACTCCGCGTTGCCGCCCTCGACCTGCAACAGCACGCCGGTGGCGCCGTTGTGATGGGCGTAGCCGCCGCAGGGGCCGTCGATCCGCTCGATTCGGACCAGCTTGAAGACCTCGCGGATGCGATTGGTCAGTTCGTCGAACTGCTCGCCCAGCGTCCGTGGGGCCTGGCTGGGCGAAGGTTGGCTGAGCAACTCCTCCGACGTGGCGGCTCCGGGTCCGGTGGCCAACTGTTGGGCCAGATCGGCGGCCAGTTGAACGAACTCCTCGTGGTTGGCCACCGGGGCGCTTTCACACTGCAGTTCGACGATGCTGCCCACGCCGCCGTCGCAGTCGGCGTAGACGGCGATCCGCCCGGCCGAGGTGGCCCGGCCGGCTCGTTTCTCCATGGTTTTCGCTCCCGCCTTGCGGAGCAACTCCACCGCCTTCTGCGGATTACCCTCGCTATCCTGCAAAGCCCGTTTACAATCCATCATCGGCAGCCCGGTCTGCTCGCGCAGCGTTTTGACCGCGGCTGCGGTAATCTGTACCATCAAAGATTCCTCTCGTTCTCGGCTAATCGTATCTAAGTCTGGTGTGGCAACAGTTCCTTGTGGGAGGCGGCTGCGACGGCGACAAAACCGCCAAACCCGCAATCGCCGACAGAGTCGCCTCCCACAACCTCCTCCTGCGGGCCCTTCTCTTGCGGGCATTGCCTCCCGCAATTCGGTTTCCAGCGGCCAGCAAGAGTCGTGAGCCCGGGGTTGCGACCTTACTCGTCCCCGTCGGTTGGTGCGGTTGCTGCGGGGGGCATTCCTTCGGTCCCGTCCTGCACGCCATCGGCGGTCGCGGCCTTTCCGGCCAGCACCGCATCGGCCAGCAGTTGGGCGATCAACTCGATCGAGCGGATACTGTCGTCGTTGCCCGGGATCGGCAGGTCGACCTCGTCCGGATCGCAGTCGGTGTCGATCAGCGCCACCGTGGTCACCCCCAGCTTCTGGGCTTCGCGGATGGCGTTCTTCTCTTTCTTGGGATCGATCACGACGAGGCACTCGGGGATCCGGTTCATGGTGCGAATGCCGTTGAGGTTGCGATACATCTTGCGATATTCGCGGCTAAGCGCCGACTGCATTTTCTTGGAGTAGGTGGCGAGTTCGTCGCCGGCGCGAATGGCCTCGAGTTCCTCGAGCCGGCTTAGCCGGCTGCGGATGGTGCGGAAATTGGTCAGTGTGCCGCCCAGCCAGCGGTCGCTGACAAACGGCATCCCGCACCGCTGGGCCTGCTGGTCAATCGTGTCGGAGGCCTGTCGCTTGGTGCCGACGAACAGCACCAGGCTCCCTCCGGCGGCCACCCGCTGCAAGTACTTCCGCACCCGCAACAGGCCGCGGATCGTCTCGCGAACGTCGATAATGTGGATCAGGTTGCGGCGTGCATAGATATAAGGCCGCATTTTGGGATTCCAACGGCTGGCTCGATGGCCGAAATGGACCCCTGCCTCAATCAACTCCTTGACCAAAACGGTAGCCAAAGTACAACTCCTCACTGAAGGCACACCGGCGAAGTCCCCACCCAAAGGAGGGGCATCCGGCGTTAGGTCGGATACATCGGTCGGTTCGTGTCCACTTGCCACCCTGGACCGTTCAAGACGGCAAACTTGGAATGATAGCAATCTCCCGAGGCTGCGTCAACCGGCGAGCACAACGATAGTATAGTAGCCGTCTCGCTCCAGCGAGATGGTTACCATGGGCGTCGCGCGACAAAATGGCCTTGATCGCCGGCCGCCCCACCTGGTAGCTTTCTCTTCTGCACGATGTCCACCAGAGAGATTTGCTTGTTGTAGTTCTATATAGGGGGGGTTCATCGTGGCTCCCCCGAGGAGTCCTTGTCTATACCCCGCGCGGTGCCGGAGGGAGTACCATGGGCAAACGCGTTGTGAACGTCGTCGTTTGGATGGCCGTCCTCCGGGCAGCAACTTGGGCCACTGCCGCCTCGGGTGAGAACGTCGTGATGCGAACGGCCGACGGGCGGTTCCTGCGGGCGGCCGAAGACGGCGAAGTCCGCGCGGAGGGGCTCTTTCCCGCCTCGTGCGAAACGTTCGAACTGCTGCCACGCGAAAACGATCACGTCACCTTCAAAGCCTACCACGGCCGTTTCCTTCTCGCCGACGGCCGCGACGCCTGCCACTTGCGGGCCGACAGCCCGCGGGCCGAGCCGGGCGATCGGG
>SDBV01007657.1_pt1 | contig 14723 bp, 11 predicted proteins | sample 2277081 | NCBI WGS metagenome assembly SDBV01 (sample SAMN10402039, study PRJNA504765) | marine sediment metagenome | isolation source: marine sediment core GS10_PC15, 223 cmbsf | place: Arctic Ocean: Southern Knipovich Ridge | collected 2010
GGCTGCGCCCGCGCCGCCCACTCCGCGACTTCCTCGGCCGTCGGCGCTTCCCCCGCGATCAGCGCCTCGAAGTACTGGTTCATCAACGACTGGATCTCGGCCCGGTTCTCCTTCATCCAGCGCGGAAAACGGTCCTTCAAGACGTCCCGCGTGTTCCACATCTGGTCTTCATCGAAGGCGTACTGATCAGCCAGCGCCTCGCTGATGCGGTCAAGGGCCAGCTCGAGCATGCGGTCGGTGGGCCAGAAGCCGGCGGACGGGACCTTGGTCTCGCGTTGGGCCTGCTCCTCGTCCTCATAATCGTAATAGCCTTGCGCGCTCACGACCGCGACCGCCAAACCGGCTGCCGCCAGCGTGAGCCAAATCCTGGTGGCCTTCATGCTCACAGACCTCGCATAGGCGCGGTTGCCGCCGCGCTCCGTCGTATGCCGGGAGGGACCCGTCCGCGGCGCGGAACAGGCCCTGACGGACACTCCCGGGCGACCGTCGCCTAACCCTTCCGTGGGCAATGTGCCCGCGCCCACCCGTCTTGTCCAGTCCCCACGTCCCGTTTTGGCCATCCCAGACACTTTTACACACCGCCATACACGGGGCTGCACCGCTTGGCGCAACCGAGCCGGGCCGTCTCCGGCCCGCCCGACGGGCCCGGAGCGGTCCACACAAATTCCGTGGTTGGAATCCAGCGCACAATACCACAAAATGGTGGTGTCATGATGCGTATCATCCCGGTCCGGATCCTGGTCATCGACGACGACGACGGCGTCTGCCGTAAGGTCGGCGCCTGGCTGCGCGAGTGGGCCTGCGATGTGCTCACGTACACCAACCCCGCCGAGGGTCTCGCGCAGGCGGGCCGGGTGCCGTGCCACGCGGGCCTGGTGGACCTGCGCCTGGCGGGCGTGGACGGCGTCGAGATCATCGCCGCCTTGCGCAAGACGGCGCCCCACCTGCGTGTGATCGCCATGAGCGCTTTCCCCGACGCGGCCCAGGTCGTCGCGGCCATGCGGGCCGGCGCGCGGGATCTGCTCGAAAAGCCCATTCAGCAAGCCGCCCTGCAACAGGCCGTCGAGCGCCAACTGGCCGACGCCGGGATCACGGTACGCTCCGAAACGGAGTTCAACCGTCGGCTGGGGGCGCGGATCCGTGCCGTTCGTACCCGGGCCGAACGGACCCTCGCCGACGTCGCCGGACAGTGCGGCCTGACCGCGGCCCAGCTCTCGCAGATCGAGCTGGGCAAGAGCGCCACGACCACCTGGGGCCTGGGGCGGATATGCAGCGCGCTCGCGACGCCGCTCAACCAGCTTTTCCATGACCTGTGATTCGTCTCACGTGGCGGAGTCGCATGTGGCTGCGAAAACCCTGCTTGCCGTCCCGCTCACGTCCGCGGAGGTGCCCCTGCCTCAGCAGGTGCGCGCGGCGCGCGCCGCAGGCGCGGACCTGGTCGAGCTGCGCGTCGACTCCATCGGCGACGTGGCCGCCGTCGAGGCCCTGCTGAAGCAGCCGCGCGCGGTACCCCTGATTCTCACCGTGCGTAGCGCTGCGGAGGGTGGTGCCTGGACCGGCTCCGACGCGGAGCGCCTCGCGCTGCTGCAGCGGCTCGGTCTGCTGCGGCCGGGCTATGTCGACGTTGAATTGGCGACGTGGCAGCGATCGGCAAATGTCCGCCAGAAGGTCGGGCTGGTGAGCGATACAGAACCACACGACGCGACCGATGAACGACGACGCCCGAAAAACCGGCTGATCCTGTCCCATCACAATCTGCAAGATACGCCGGCTGATCTGAACGCCGTCATGGATCGTTTCGCCCACACGCCGGCGGACTTGCGCAAGCTCGTGTTTACAGCCCGCGACGCGACCGATGCTTTTCGCGTGCTGGCCTGGCTGGCGGGCCGGTCGGATGCGGGGCGGTTGATCGTCCTGGCCATGGGCGAGGCCGGCCTGCCCACCCGTGTCCTGGCGCGTAAGTTCGGCACGTTCCTTACTTTTGCCACCTTGCACGCCGGGGAAGAATCAGCCCCGGGCCAGCCCACGGTCGCCGACCTCCGCGGGTTGTATCGTTGGGACCAGATCAGCCCCGACACGCGCGTTTATGGCGTCGTGGGGTGGCCGGTGATGCACTCACAGAGTCCGGCGATCCACAACGCCGCGATGGACGCGGCGCACGTCGACGGCGTTTACCTGCCGCTGCCGGTGCGGCCCGACGCGACGAGCTTCGACGCCTTCATGGACTGTATAACGCCGGAGGCGGCGCTCTCAGTTACCGGACTTAGCGTGACGTTGCCCCACAAGGAAAACGCGTTTCGCTGGCTCGACCAACGCGGCCTGGCGGTGAGCTCGATCGCGCGCCGCTGCGGCGCCGTGAATACGCTGACGCGCCGGCCGGAGGGGACGTGGGAGGGCGAGAATACGGACGTGATCGGCGCCGTCGAAGCACTCCAATCCGTGCCGAGTTGCGCCGGCAACCGGTTGTCCGGCCGGCAGGTGGCCATCCTGGGCGCCGGCGGTGCCGCGCGGGCAGTGGTGGCAGCTCTGCTGGACCGCGGCTGCAAGATTACCTTATATAACCGCTCGGCTGAACGCGCTCGGCGACTGGCGCACAGCTTGCGCTGTGCCTGGAAACCCTGGGAGGCACGCCGGGAATACGCGGGGGAGGTCCTGATAAACTGCACGTCGGTCGGGCTGTGGCCCGCGGTCGACGAATCACCCATGCCCGAGGACGCCTTGCGTTCAGAAACGGTGGTGTTCGACACGATCTATCGACCGGCGGAAACGCGATTGCTGCGTACGGCGCGGGGCCGTGGCTGCACGGTTGTGAGCGGCGTGCGAATGTTTATCGGACAAGCAGCGGCCCAGGCTCGTGTCTGGTACGGCCCCGCCGCGGCAGATCGGATGAGGCAAACTAAAGAATCGGCGTCCCTCGGCGACGATTAGCGACAGCTTGGAAACGCGGTATCGGCCCCAGGGCCCGCCTAAAGGCCGCATGCTGCTCATTTGATTGTCATTCCCACGCGCTTCTTTACCTAAATTCACAAGTTTCTTTGCCCATCTCCGCCACGTTTTGGAGACTTAGGTTGCCACTCGTCATAAAGCTTCCGCGGGTGGCGGGTCGGCCGGGTTCCGGCTGACCATGGGGACAAGCGACCGGGCTTCCAGAGGGCAGTTACGGTGAAGGGCACGGTGCTCTTGCCGGTGCTGTCCGGAGTGGGATGTTTCGGATTCGGTTGGGCGCACGTATGCGCCAGTGAAACTTCGCGGCCCCGGCCGCAACAGCCTCGGTGAGAAAGGGAGAAAGATGAAAGCATTGGTTTCCCGTATGAAAGCTTTCCTCGTCGATGAGGACGGTCCTACCGCGACCGAGTACGCGGTCATGCTTGCGCTAATCATCATTGCGTGCATGGCGGCCATTACGCTACTCAGCGATGCGCTGCAGACTACTTTCACGAATCTGTCGACCAACTTGCCCGACGGCACCCCGTAATCCGTAGCGGCGGAGCGGCCGTCTCGGCTGAAGGCATTCGGGCGGCGGCACCGCTCCACGCGGTTGCCGCCGCTCGTCTTTCTTGCCTGACCCACCGGAACGTCCGATGAAACAGTGGGCCTCCGTCGCGCGGAGGCGCGACACCGGCTTGAAAAAACGGACACGACCGGAGATTTCGAGCGAATATGAGCATCGAATACTGGCAAATCACGCTGGCGATTCTCATTCCCGGCATACTGTATGCTTCCTGGATCGACTACGCGCAACGACGGGTGCCGAACTGGCTCAATGCCGCCCTGGCCCTCGCCGGACTGGTCACGCAGGGAGCGTATTTCGGGTGGTACCAGAGCGGCGTGGGTGGCGTCGGCTGGGGCCTGCTGGGCCTGGCGGTCGGATTCGGTGTTCTTATCGTACCTTGGCTTATGCACGGCATGGGGGCTGGGGATGTCAAGCTCATGGCCGCCATCGGCTGTTGGCTTGGCCCGTGGCTTACGCTGCTGAGCTTTGGGGCGGGGGCCATCATAGGCGGGATCGTCGCGTGCGTGATGATCTATACGTCGGGCCGGACGATCCACGCCATCACGAATCTGCAAACGATCATGACGAAGATGCGGCGCCTCGAAACCGCTTTCGGTGAGTTTGGCGGCGCCCGGACCTTCGGAGACACGAGTCAGCTTCTCCCGTACGGCGTGCCTTTGACGGCGGGCACGATCGGAGTCCTGTTGACCTACTACTGCGGAGGTTGGCTGCCATGAAACGAATGTTGAGGAATACGAACCGGCGCGCGGGCGCCGCGGTTGAGACCGCGATAGTGATGCCCGTGCTGATCATGATGCTCCTGGGCATCACGGAGTTCGGCTACGTCTACACGGTGCGGCAGGCACTTGAGACGGCGGCCCGTGAAGGCGCACGGGTGGCTTCGCTGCCGGGCTCGACGGACGCGGACATCATCGAGCGCGTCGAACGCTACCTCGAGCCGGTCGCGGTCCAGGCGGAAGAGTCCTTCGCCTGCGAGATCACGCGCGCGACGGCCGATGACCCCACCGAGACCGTTCACCTTTCGGTGGCTTATTCGGACGTTTCGCTGATCGGTATAGGACATTTTGTGCTGGAGGACTTCAACCTCGGCGCTACCAGCTCGATGAGAAAAGAAGGGCTGGACTAGTCCGCCACGGAGCGGAATGGCGACTTGCCGAAGGGACGGAAGCGACGCAGCCGGTGTGCACGGGCACACCGGGGTCGTAGCCACGGTTGGCCTCTGTAACGACCTCGCGGTCGGAACGGCTTCCGAACCGCTGTGCAAGGAAGGACCACCATGAACGGCAAGGCCTTAATACCCTTGGTTGCCGGCCTGGGCATCGGGGGGTTTGCGCTGAAGCTCGGGCTCGATACCCTGCGCGACGCCAGAGGCGCGCAGAAACCCGCCGAGAAGGTGCAGATCTGGGCGGCAGCCGCGGACATTCACCGCGGCACGGCCATCACGGAGGAGATGCTCCAGCCCGCGACGTTTCCGGTGGGGCTGGTGCCCGAGGGGGCCTTCAAAGAAGAAGACCAGGAGCAACTGCTGGGCCGCATCCCACGGCTGGCGGCACCGGCCGGTCTGCCGATCCTCGAGAGCATGCTGCTGGAGCCGGGAACGCGTGCCGGGATCCACGTGAAGCCGGGCTTCCGTGCCGTGGCCGTCAAGATCGATGAGAGCTCGGGCGTGGACTATCACCTCGAGCCCGGTTGTTTCGTGGACGTCGTGGGCTCCTTCAAGGTGCGCCGCAACCGTCGCCAGGAGACGCTGGCGCGGACGATCATCGAGAACGCCGAGGTGGCCGCGGTGGGGCGGCGCATCAGCCCCGGCGCAGAGACCGAGGAAGAGGGGAAGAACCGCAGTCGGGCGGTCCGGGCGGTGACGCTGTTCGTCAAGCCGAACGATGTCCCCACGCTTCTCCTGGCGGAACAGCGCGGGCGAATCAAGCTCAGCCTGCGGAGTGAGAAGGACACGACTCCGGTGGACCGGGACCTGATCGTCAGCGATCTCAGTCTGACCGGTGAGGAACCGGAGACGGAAGACAAACCGGAGCCGTCCGACTGGCCCCCGCAGGGCTTCGCCATTGCCGTCGCGGAACCGGCCCCGGCTGAGAAACCCTGGGTGCTGAACATCTTTCGCGGCAACGAGATCGAGACGGTGCGATTCAAGAACCGTGACTCGGCGGAGCGGGTCGACGAGGCGCAGGAGGAGAAACCCAAGCAGTCGTCCACCTGGCCCACTCGGGCTCGGCCAGTGCCATTTCCGGCGCCGGTCCGCGGGCGGGAGCCCGAAGCCAGTCAGGGAACTCAGGGGGCGGACGGGCAGCCTGAGGAGGCCTCCGAATGAGCCCACAGTCAACGATCGCCAAACCGCACCGCCGGCGCCTCGCCCGCTGGGGCGGAGCCATTGGTCTTCTGCTGGCGCTGGGACTGCCACCCGCCGGGCGGGCACAGGACGCCACCGCGGGGGGCCTCACGGAGCCGCCGGAAATTGAGATTACCGTGCGGGCGGCGTACCAGCGTGGCCAGATGATCTCCGTACCGGTTCATCAAGGCGTGTTGGTGGACTTCAATCTGCCGGTACGAGAGGTGCGGATTGCCAACGCGGACATCGCGGACGTCACGGCGACCACGCCGCGCCAGATTCTGATCAATGGCAAGTCCTTCGGTACCACGCAACTGGTGGTGGCGGTGGACGGCGACATCCAGCGTGTCTTCACGGTGTCGGTGGACCTCGATCTCGAGCGTCTGCAATCAAGCATCGAGGCGATGGTTCCGCGCGCGCAAGTAAAGGCGTCCGCCTTGATGGACGCGGTGGTGCTGAACGGGACGGTGCCGGACGTCGAGTCCGCCGAACGCATCATGCAGATCGCGCAGATTTACACGCAGCGGCCGCTGAACCACATGCGGGTGGCGGGCGTGCACCAGGTGTTGCTGCGATGTACGGTGGCCGAGGTCAACCGCTCGGCGACGCGGCACTTGGGCTTCAACGGGTGGATGGCCGGCGACAACTTCCACGACGTGTTCGCCGTCAGCCAGCTCAACGGCATCAACCCCGTCAATATCGGTGCCGCCGGCAGCGCCCTGGCGACTGCGCAGATTCCGTTCGTGACGGACCAACAGGGTCTGAATCTCGGCCCGGTGCCGACGCTGAGCCTGGGCTTCCCGCGCGTGCAGATGCAGGTCTTCATCCAGGCCCTGCGTGAGAACGGCCTGCTGCGCGTGCTGGCCGAGCCGAACCTGGTCACCATCAGCGGCCAAGAGGCCAGTTTTCTGGCCGGCGGTGAAATCCCGATCCCGATCACGCAGCGCGACTCGATCGCGATTCAGTATCGCGAGTACGGCGTGCGGTTGACGTTCACGCCCACGGTCCTCAGTGACAACGTGATCCGCCTGAAGATTGCGCCGGAGGTCAGCGAGCCTGATTACAGCGCCTCTGTGACGCTGGGCGGGTTTGTCGTGCCAGGCCTGATTCAGCGCAAGGTGGAGACGGTGGTCGAGCTGGCTCCGGGACAGACCTTCTCCATCGGCGGGCTGTTGACTGAGCGGACGCGGGCGGTCAGCCGGAAGATCCCGGCGCTGGGAGACGTGCCCATTCTGGGCGCGCTGTTCAGCTCGACGGAGTACCAGCACAGCGAGACGGAACTAGTGGTGCTCGTTACGCCCGAGCTGGTGGCGCCGCTGAATCCCAACCAGGTCACGTACCTTCCGGGTACGGATCATGTCCCGCCGAACGACTGGGAGTTGTTCATGCTAGGTCAGATTGACGGGGAAGTGCAGCCGGCGGAGGACATCCCCGCGGGTTGCCGACGCGAGAATTGGCCGGCCCGGCAAAGGGAGTTGTACGGATCCGCCACGCCCCGCCTGCGCGGGCCGATCGGGCCCGCGGGTGGAGAGGAAGGGACGTAGGCCATGCCGGCGTGGGCACACAGGTTGGCGCGGAATCGCGGGCGAGCGTCGGAAGGGCCGCCCGCGGAGCAGCACCGGCCCGCTGCCCACACGCCCCTGGCACGGAGCGGCGTCTGCCACCGCAGCGCCCGGCCGTGCGATCCACAGGGGACCTCCGACGGTTTCCACAGCGTTGTGAGTTTGGTTCCTTGTGCATGGTTCGGAGAGTTTCGGAGGTAGAAAGATGCTGTTCAGAAAACGAAACCGCGGTAGATTTCGGCGGCGGGCCACCGCCGCGGCACTGGTGGCTGTGTCGTCCGTAGTCCTGCTGGGAATGGGTGCTCTGGTGGTCGACATCGGCACGATGTACACCGCCCAGAACGATCTGCAAATCGCGGCCGACGCGTCCGCCCTCGCGGCGGCGGCCCAGTTGGCGAGGCCTGAGGAAGGCGACTCGCAGACGCTGGCGGTGGCGGCGGCCGATCGGTACGCCGCCTTGAACACGGTGTTGGGCAACAACACGCTCACGGTATTGGAAGAGGACGTGGAGTTCGGCCAGGCGGCCTATGACCCGGTGACGGAGAAGTTCTCCTTCGGCGGGGCCTACGGCAACTATGACGCCATCCGCGTCACTGTGCGTCACGTGCAGCCGGACGAGGACGATGAGGCTGGGGGACCCGGCCTGGTGACGGTGCCGCTGGCGTTCGCGCACGTGTTCGGCGAGACGGCCAAGACGCTCCAGGCCAAGGCGGCAGCGGTCCTGATCCCCCGCGACATCGCGGTGGTGATCGACCTGTCCAACTCGATGTCTTGGGACAGCCAGTTGCGCTATTGGGACCGCGACGACGGCGGCAATAGCAATCTGCGCGACGTGTGGTGCGCGTTGGACGGACCGGAGCCGGCCAAGCCGTATATTCCCGGCTCGGACGCGGAGACCGAGTACGCGGGCGATTTCGGTCCAACGGTGGGCGCGATGCACGAGTGGGGCACCGCGCTGGTGCCCGGCAGCTACGTCGTCGGCGGCGACCCGGGGCTGTACTACATGCCTCGCGGCCAGGACTGGAGCGACAACGGCGCGCTGGAGCAGCTCCTGATCGATCAGGGTTACAACGAGTGGGAGCGCTGGGCGTTGTTGACCAACGAGACGCAGGGCTATCTGACGCCCCCGGCCAGGGACGAACTCGGCTTCTCGAGCCGGGTCATCTGGCAGGAGGGCTCTTCCGCCGGACGTGACCGCGTGACTGTGCATGTGACGAGTGACGGCAGTGGAGAAACGGCCGCACTGAGCCATCTGACGATATCCCTGCCGGCGTGTGCCTGGGCGGTTGCCCAGAGCACGGCCGAAAGCCAAGGCGGATATCCCGCCCTCACCGTCAGCCCGGATCCGCAGACGGGGTATAGCGGCCTGAAGTTCGACGAGACCGGGCTGGGCGAAGGCGGCGTGGTCGAGACCGAGTGGTTCACCTTTGAAGTCCCGAGTGACTGCGATCTGGGGAGCATTGGTATCGACGTTGTCAGCAAAGCTGCCAGTGATGTCGGGGTTGCGCACCAGGACTTCGAGTCGGTCGATCCCTGGAACCGGGAGCGCTGGGAGTATCGCGTGGCGGCATGTCTCGGGATGGCCGCGTGGGACAGTGGCCTCGGCGCACCGGGGGGCGACAGCGACAGTGTGATCGACGTCGACGAGTTCACGTGGAATTCGGCGCCGGCCTACTGCGTGAGCTGGGGCTGGCTCGGCTACATTCGCTACGTGCCGAATCACTACCGGTCGGAGTTTCAGAATAGCTATGGCCTGAAGACCTTCGTCGACTACTTCCTGGAAAAGCAGCCGGCGTACGACGAGACCGACATCAAGTGGGCGACCCCCGTACAGCCGCTGCGGGCCCTGAAAGACGCCGTCTGGACGATGGGCAACGTGATCACCGACTTCGATGCCATGGACCACGTTTCGCTGGAGGTCTTTGACGCGACCGGGACGCACGAAGTTGACCTGACCGACGACGTCAGTGCCGTCCCCGACCGGTTGTACCAGATGCAGGCCGGGCACTATGACCGCTACACCAACATTGGTGACGGCCTCGCGCGGGCGGTGGAGGAGCTGACTTCGGAGCGGGCGCGCGGCGTCACGGCCAAGGTGATCGTGCTGATGTCCGACGGTGTGCCGAACCGCGGCTCGCCGGACGGCTATACGTATGCCTACAACATGGCCGACGAAGCCAACAACCTGGGTATGCGGATTTACACGGTCAGCGTGGGTTATGGCGTGGACGTGGAACTGATGACCGGACTCGCGACCGACGGCGAGGAAGGCCATTTCCACGCCAGCGGCAACCCCGAGGAATACACCGCGGAACTGGAAGAGATTTTCCGGACCCTGGGCGGCAGGCGCCCGGTGATCCTGATCGAGTAGTACCGCCAGCCGGGCGTGGGTCCGTCCGCGCCGCGGCAGGATATAGACGGTTCGCGTGACACTGGGATAGCCAGACCGCAGGACGACGGACGGCCAACGGCCCCGTCGTCCTGCCGCCGGATCGTCGAGCCGCAGTCCAGCATGGAGACACGCAGCTTTGAGTCGACCCGTGCGGGTGATCGTCGTGAACGCCGACGAAGAAGCCGCGCCCGAGCTGCGCGCGTTGCTGCTGAGTGTGGAAGGGGTCAAAATCGTCGCCGAGGTCGACGAGCCCATCCTGCTGGCGCAGGCCCTGAACCAGTTCCCGGCCGAGGTCCTGCTGCTGCACCTCGATCCGAATCCGGCCGGCTTCATGGAAATCATCGCCCCGCTGATCGCGGAGCGCAAGGACAGTCTGGCGAGCATCGCGATGACTGAGGATCGCGACGCCGAGCTGGTCGTCCAGGCGATGCGGGCGGGGATGCGCGAGTTTCTATGGAAGCCCTTCCCGCCCGAACAGCTCAGCGAAATCCTGCGTCGGGTCGGGCGTGAAGCGCCGGCCACCGGCCAGCGCGCCGGCCGCCTGATCCCGGTGGTGGGTTGCTGCGGCGGCGCGGGCGGGACCACGATCGCGACGAATCTGGCCGTGGAGCTGGCCAAGATGGAGTCGTGGGACGGCGGCGAGGGCACGCCCAAAGTGGCCGTGGTCGATCTGGACTTCCGCTTTGGGCAGGTGGCGATGTTTCTGGACGTCCAGCCGACGTACACGATCGCCGAGTTGTGCGACACGCCGGAGCACATCGAGGGCCAGATGATCGAGCGGGTGATGGTGAAGCACCCGTCGGGGGTGCACGTGCTGGCCCACCCGAATGACCTGGAGCAGGCGGAGCGGATCAGTGCGGCGCAGTGTGCCGGAGTGTTGGCTTCGTTGATGGAACATTACGACTTTGTGATCGTGGACGGTCCGGTCCGGTTTGATCCGTCGGCCCGGGCGGTCTTCGACATGACCGACATGTACCTGCTCGTGCTGCAACTGCTCGTGCCCCCGGTGCGCAATGCGGACCGGCTGGTGCAGGAACTGGCGCGCAGCGGCTACAACCTGGACCTGTTACGGCTGGTATGCAATCGGTTTGGCCGCGAGGCCGCGTATCTCGAGCCGGGCGATGTAGAGGCGACTTTGGAACGCAAGCTGGACTGGACGCTGCCGGACGACTGGAAGACCGCCAGCACCGCGATCAACGTCGGTACGCCGTTGGTGGACTTCGCCCCCAAGTCCAAGCTGCGCGTGGCCTTCCAGGAGATGGCCCAGGCCATCGCCAACCACGCGGGCAAGGCGCCGGAGGCCGGCGGTGCCGCGAGCGGCGACGGGCAGAAAAAGCGCCTGTTCTCGTCGATCTTCTCCGGCTAGGTCCGGTGCGCGATGCGTCGCGCCCGCAAGAACGTGAGGAGCGGAACCACCCATGGGTCTGTTCACCAAGAAGCCGACGGCGCCGGGTTCCGCGCCGGCCGACCGCCCGGAGCTGCAGACCTCGCCGCCGCCGGCGCCTGGTCCCGCCCCGCAGTCGCCGCCGTCCAGGCCAGCCGCCGGTTCCGCCCCGCCCCCGCCGCGCGCGCCGCACGAAAGCCCGCCCAAACCGCCGGGGCCGCAGCCAGCGACGAAGCCGCACAACGACCCGCTGGCGGACGAGCGGGCGAGCCGGTTTCAGGATCTCAAGGGGGAGATTCATCGCAAGCTGGTCGACCAGCTCGACATGACCAAGCTGGCGCAGAACGCCAATGAAGAGATCCGCGAGCAAGTGCGGCAGATTGTCACGGAGCTGTGCGAGGAGTCCGACTCGCTGCTGAATTTCACCGAGCGGAAACGGCTGGTCCAGGAGATTCTCGACGAGACGTTCGGGCTGGGGCCGCTGGAATCAATCCTGGCGGATCCGCAGGTGTCCGATATTCTGATCAACGGTCCCCAGCAGGTGTACATCGAGCGGAACGGCAAGCTGCTGCTCACCGACGTGAAGTTCAAGGACAACGGCCACCTGCTGCACGTGATCGACAAGATCGTCTCGCCCCTCGGACGACGGTGCGACGAAGTCTCGCCCATGGTGGACGCGCGGCTGAAGGACGGGAGCCGGGTCAACGCGATCATCCCGCCACTGGCGATCGACGGCCCGGCGATGTCCATCCGGCGTTTCGGGGCGGACCCGATCACCTGGGATGACTACGTCAATTTCAAGTCCTGCGCTCCCGAGATGGTTGAATTCCTGAAGGCCTGTGTGATGGGGGGACTCAACATCCTGATTCTCGGTGGCACCGGGTCGGGCAAGACGACGTTGCTCAACAATCTGTCGAGCTTCATTCCGGAGGATGAGCGGATCGTCACCATCGAGGACGCGGCGGAGCTGCAGCTTCGCCAGTCCCACGTGGTGCGGCTGGAGACGCGGCCGCCCAACATCGAGGGCAAGGGCCGCATCACCATCCGCGATCTACTGGTCAACTCGTTACGGATGCGTCCCGACCGCATCGTCGTGGGCGAGTGCCGCGGCGGGGAAACGCTGGACATGTTGCAGGCCATGAACACGGGCCACGAAGGGTCGATGACGACGATCCACGCCAACAGCACGCGCGACGCGGTGCAGCGCGTGGAGACGATGGTGATGATGTCCGGGTTCGAGTTGCCCACGCGGGCCATTCGGCAACAGTTCGCCTCCGCGATCGACCTGATCGTCCAGGCCGCCCGGCTCACCGGTGGGCCGCGGAAGATCACCACGATCACGGAAGTGCAGGGTATGGAGGGCGATGTCGTCACGATGCAGGACATCTTCAAGTTCGAGCAGGACGGCGTCAGCACGGAGGGGAAGGCCTTCGGACGGCTCACGTCCACCGGTGTGCGGCCCGGCTTCCTGGATCGCCTGAAGGCCGCCGGCGCGGTCATTGATCACGAGTGGTTCGTCGCCAGGGACTTGGTGGTTGATGATTGACAATGCGATGATTCCCATGATGCTGGCCTTTGAATTCGGCGGGGCGCTGCAGGGCGTGATGTTGGTGGTCCTGCCGATCGCGGGCTCGATCCTGCTGGCCTACGGCGTGTTTAACGTCGCGTTCGACCTGCGGAAGAGCAACCGCAAGAAGGTCGTCAACCGGCTCCGCGGCGGGCCCGCGCGGCCGCGCAAGACGGACGACGGCGTGACCTTTGAGGACTTCCGCCGACGCACGACCGAGGCCACCGGATTACTGGCCCGGGCCTTCTCCAAGCTGAGCTTCACCGAGGGCTTTCAGCGCACGCTCGACCAGGCCAACGTGCACTGGTCGGCGGCGCAGACCCTGGTCAATATCTCCACCATTGCCGGCGTCCTGTTCACGGCGCTGTTGATCTTGCAGTTCTCGCCGCTGGTGGCGGCGGGCGCGGCGGTAGCGGCGTTCGTGCTGCCGATCCTGTACCTGAAGCGCCGGCGCAAGCAACGCCTCAAGAAGCTGGTGAGCCAGTTGCCGGACGTCTTTGAGCTGCTCAGCCAGGCCCTGCGGGCCGGCAACTCGCTGGCCAGCGGCATGCAATTGCTGTCCAAGCAGCTTCCCGAGCCGGCCGGGACGGAGTTCGCCCGCGTCTTTCACGAACAAAACCTGGGCCTGAAGATCGAGGACGCCCTGCGTAACCTGGCCGAGCGGGTCGATCTGCTCGACGTGCGGTTCTTCGTCACGGCGGTGCTCATTCAGCGCCAGGTCGGCGGCGACCTGGCCGAAGTGCTCGACAAGATCGGCGCAGTGATCCGCGAGCGGATCCAGTTGTTCGGCACCGTCCAGGCCCTGACCGCCGAAGGGCGCCTGTCCGGCTACGTGCTGCTGGGTCTGCCGGTCGTCGTTTTCATAGTGATGTGGTACATGAACCCCGACTATGTCTCGGTGCTCGTCGAGGACCCGCTCGGCAAGCTCATGATCACGGGCGCGGTCGTGATGCAGCTCATGGGCTGGGCGTTGATCAAGAAGATCGTCAACATCAAGGTTTGAGGACGGTGGTATGGATACGAACGTGATCACGCTGGCCGTGCTGGTGGTGTTTGCCGTCGCGTTGGTGGTCTACAGTCTGCTGCCGCGCAAGCGGGACGACCGGGACGTCGTCAAGCGGCGCCTGTGGGGCCGACGGGGGACGGACGAGGAGGCCGAGATCCGGGACAAGGCGCGCGAGTCGGCCACCAACGACCTGGTCAGGAAAGCCACCCCGATGCTCTCGAGGATCGTCATGCCGTCCTCCGACGAGGGGCAGACGAATCTCCGCATCAAGCTGTCCAACGCCGGCTTCCGCCAGGCGCAGGCCCAGACGCTGTTTCTAGCGAGCAAGTCGGTGCTGGCCATTGTCGGCCTGATCGTGGGGGCCGTGCTCGGGTTCGCGGAGGGCTTGCAACTGGCGATGATAGCCGGCCTGGCCGCCCTCTGCGCGGGCATCGGCTTGATGTTGCCGAACATGTGGCTGGGGATCGCGGCCGGCAGCCGTAAGACGAAGGTCCGCGAGGGGCTGCCGGACACGCTCGACCTGCTGGTGGTCTCGGTGGAGGCCGGTCTGGCGCTCGACGCCGCCCTCAAGCGCGTGGGTGAGGAGATGGCGCCGGTACACCCCGAACTCTCCGAGGAACTGCGGATCGCCACCATGGAGACCCAGATGGGTCTGCGCCGTCACGAAGCGCTCGAGAACATGTCCCGGCGAACCGGCCTGGACGAGATGCGCAGTCTGGTCTCCGTCATAGTCCAGGCCGAGAAGTTCGGCACCAGCATCGCCAAGGCGCTGCGCAACCAGGCCGACGCGCTGCGGATCAAACGCCGGCAAAGGGCCGAGGAGCGGGCCCAGAAGACCGCGGTCAAGCTGATGATCCCGCTGGTGCTGTTCATCTTCCCGGCGATGGGCGTGGTGATGGTCGGCCCGGCGGCGATCAACGTGCTGCGGGCCTTCGAGGAAAACCCGATGTTCAA
>SDBV01007658.1_pt1 | contig 14722 bp, 26 predicted proteins | sample 2277081 | NCBI WGS metagenome assembly SDBV01 (sample SAMN10402039, study PRJNA504765) | marine sediment metagenome | isolation source: marine sediment core GS10_PC15, 223 cmbsf | place: Arctic Ocean: Southern Knipovich Ridge | collected 2010
GCTGAACGCCTGGTAGGGGCAGTCAGGGCAGGGGGTCTTATCGAAAGTCTTTCCCATCTGTCACTCCAATTCTAGCCTGGCTCATCAGGGGCGGGAGGCCAGCCCGCCCGACCCGTCGGGGTTTCGCCTGGGGGATACCCCCCCCCTAAACGGCTAAGGGCCACCCTTCCCAGGGTGGCCCGTTGCCTTTTGTGACTGCCTGTAGCGGGAAGCTATCCGGTGGCTACCGCCGCGGGTTCCTCGGTCGTCGCGGGTTCGGTCGTCGCGGGTTCGGTCGTCGCCTTGATGCGAACCGTGATAGCGTCGGCCAATTCCGTTGGCAGGCGGTCGTGACGGTGGTGGTACTTTTTGCCTTGCAAGGCTTTCCCGGCGTCGTCGTGCGTCTTGATGCCCATTGCGTGGACCGCGGCCAGGCAGGTATCAAAAGCCCTACCGTCGGCCAGCACGTATTCCTTGGCGCCGTTGCCATTGCCGTTGGTGCCGTTGCCATTGCCGTTGGTGCCGTTGCCGTTGCTAACGGTGGGGCGCCGTAGCATCTTCGGGAGACCATCGTCGCCCACCACCAAGGCGGATACCATGAGCGCTGAGTTTTCGCCCGCGGGGTAGGCGACCCAGACACCCAGTCCTATCTCTCTGAGAGACTTTCCCGTCTCAGTCTCCGCCGCGGAGATCGCATCCGTTATGGTCGCGGCGAACGCGTCCCGGATGCCAGCTATCGCCTGTTCCTCCGTTTCCTTGGCCGTTTCCGCGGTTATGTCAGCTTGCAGCTTTGCCAGCTTCTCCTGTAGGGTTTCCAGCTTTGTGCCCACCGTGTGTACCTCCAATCGTGTGCCGTGCAATCGCTTTGTTTTTGATTTGATTGCAGTTACAATGTAACACACGCACACACGCACGTCAAGCCTTTAATACACATTGTAGCCCATACATAACAAACGATTGTTTTCAACAAAACGTAGCTAAGGCAGGCGGTCAGCTTGTAGCCACAGGAGGGGCCTGGAAGGGCCAGGAAAGGGGCCTGGGCGGAACCCTGGAGGAAACCCTGGCGCGGTGGTTAAGGGGCCTCTGGAGCGTCTTGGAGGGCGACCTTGGAGGGTGACCTTGGAGGGTGACTTAGGGGGGGCCTGGAGGTGTCCGGGGGTCACTGGAGGTCACAAGGGGCCTTCCTGGCCTGGAAGGGGCTTAGGGGCAGCAGGTCTCGATAACGTCCAGGGCGGCCAGGTACTCGGCCATGCGGCGGGTCGCTATGGCGGGCTGGTCGGCTATCACGGCCTGCTGGTGGGCCGTCAGGGCGGTCCGGGCCGTCTCGAACCCAGCGGCGGCGGCCTCTAGCCTCTCACCCAGGGCCACCAGTACCGTGAGGTCAGCGCCTGTGGCCCGCTCGGCAGCGTCCAGGACTCGGTCGAACCAGTCGAGTTGATCTCGCTCCAGCTGTTCCAGCTCCTCCGGATCGGGATCAAGGCGCAGCTGTTCAATTCTCTCCCTGAACGGCCTTCCCTCTGCCAACAGGCGCTCGACCGCCGTTAGCCGGCGTGGCGGCGCAGGCCTGGCCACCACCTCTGCCGGGCTGGGTGCTCCCACCCTGGGCACCCTGACCCTGGGCACCCTGACCCTGGGCACCCTGGGCTTGGGGGGCGCCACCGGTAGGCCACGCTGCGCCTGCCACGTGGCCCGGGGATGGTCGAAGGCAGGATGTTCCGGATCCACAAGGCTGTAGTAGTGCCTCGGTGCGGGAGAGGCGACCTGATATTCTGGGGGAAGAGCCGCCGGTGGGGCCCCACCGAATGCGACCGCCTCGGCGCCATCGAAGCGGAGCGCCTCCGTCTCCTTGAGCATCCAGATGACGGACCCGAAGCTCCCGCGGCAGGAGACGTGATTGACCCCGCCGGCCACCAGGTGCTGCTTGTACGCCCGGAACATTCCCCCGATGTAGTCACGCTGCCCCGGCTGCCCCAAGAGGTGCATCCGGATGAACTCGCCCGGGCCCATGACGTTAAGCCTCTGTGGCATTCTTGCTCCAATCGACCGTCTGGTGCCACCCGCAGCCCTTCACCAGCACTTTCCCGTCCTTCTCGATGTCGGCGCAGTGGGTCGAGACCCTCCCGAAGAACTGGTCCTCATCCAACACCCTGTTCTGACTGCAGCCCGGGCAGGGCGCCGTGGCGTACTCGTCAGGAGTGGGGTTGGCAAAGAGCCTCAAAGTCAGGCTCCCTTCAAAACCTGGGTGGCCAGGCAACCCGGGCAAGCAGGGCTATCGAATCCTGGATCCTGGTCAGGTCAGCCTGGATTTGTGCCTCTATCTGTGTGGGGGCCTCCAGCAAGGTCTGGAGATTGGCCTCTACCACCCGGAGGTCGTTGACTATCACGCTGTTCACCCGCTCTCGCGCTCGCTCTAGGGCGGCGATCGGATCCGGAGGCCTCCAAGTGGTGACCTTCCGGACCGTCACGGGCGGTTCCTCCCCCAGATATACCCTTCGTTGTACCATGTCAACTCCTCCCGGGCCCTGCCTGCTCCATCACCACCTTCTCCACCTCCTCCATGAGGGCGGAGATCATCTCCGACTCTTCCACCACCCGTACCTTCTGGCCCTTGCGGAAGATGACGGCCCGGCCCACCCCGGCCGCGATCCCAACGTCCGCGTCCTTGGCCTCCCCCGGCCCGTTCACCTCGCAGCCCATCACCGCCACCTTCACGTTGTAGCTCTTCTCCTGCAGCAGCGCGTCCACCGTGTTGGCCAGCTTGATCACGTCCACATCGGCGCGTCCGCAGGAGGGGCAGGCGACCAGGGTGGTGCCCCTCTCCCGCAGGTTCAGCGCCTTGAGGATCTCGTACCCAGCCGCCACCTCCTCCTTGGAGTCCGCGGCCAGTGACACCCGGATGGTGTCACCTATGCCTTCGTACAGCAGGTAGCCCAGGCCCACCGCGCTCCGTATCGACCCGGCCTTGGCCGTGCCCGCCTCCGTAATCCCCAGGTGCAGGGGGTACGGCACCATGTCCGCCAGCCGACGGTACGCCTCCACGGTGGTGGGCACGTCAAAGGCCTTCAGGGACACCTTGATGAGGTCAAAGTCCAGGTCCTCCAGGATGCCTATCTCCCAGAGGGCCGTTGCCACCATGTGGTCGACAACCCCAAGCTGCCCGTCCGGGGCATCGCCGGCCTTGGCCAAGCGGTTCACGCCGTCCGTGTGGCGGCTCATCCCTCCGAACTTACCTATCTGCCCAACCGGCGGCAGGCTGCCGAAGTTCACCCCTATGCGGATGGGTACCTGCCGTTCCTTGGCGGCCCGCACCACCATCTCCACCTTCTCCCGGTCCCGAATGTTCCCGGGGTTCAGCCGGAGCATATCCACACCGGAGGCTAGGGCCTCCAGGGCGAGCTGGTAGTGGAAATGGATGTCTGCGACCACCGGGATGCGGACCTGCCGCTTTATCTCCCGTAGGGCCTTGGCCGCCTCCATGTCCGGGACGGCTGGCCGTATGATGTCGCACCCCACCTCCTCCAACTCCTTGATCTGGCGGACGGTGGCCTCCACGTTGCGGGTGTCCGTCTTGGTCATGGACTGGACGGTGATGGGGGCGCCACCACCCACGGTGACGTCCCCAACTTGAATGGCCTTGGAAACCCTACGTTGCTTTGGCATCGCCACTCGCCAGTTCCACAGTATAGGTCACCAGGGCACCGAGGAACTCCATGGGGGTAAGGCCGAATTGGCCACTGAGGTCTGCCATGCCGGGGTTGTGGCGGGCCAGCGATCGCAGAAGGTGGGTCGAGGCCTTACTGTACTCCTCCCCCTTGCCCGTGAGCCGCTCGGCCGCTCGCTCGCACATCTGCCGAATCTCTTCAGGGAAGGTCGCCAGGACCTCCGCCTTGCTATGGAAAGAACCCCGCTCAACCGCCCCGCTCTTCCACGCCCGTATCAGGCTCTCGTCTACCAGGAGGTTGAACCACCTCTCGTGGCGGTCAACCCTCTCCTTGTACATCCCGATGATAATGAGGAGCGCCAGAAGAGATAACCCGCCGCTGGCTGCCCCGAAGATCGCAACGAACTCCATTGAGTCCTCCGTTCGCTGGAGTCTACCGCTTAATCAGGCTTTTGCCAAGCTACGTCGCCGGGGGAGTAGGCCCATCGTCTCCGGCCGTCTCCTTCACGCTTCTGAAGGTGAAGTACGACCCGACGCCGGTCCCGATAGACCCTATCAGGACCCCCAGGGCACCCACGTAGCCGGTCTGGACAGTCTGGAGCAAGCCGATCAGGGAGGCATCTGGTGCAGCGGGCAGCTTGTCCAGGATGAGGTACTGGGAAGCGAGGATCACCATGATCAGCATGGTCGCCAGGGCGCTGGCCAATAGGATGAGGGTACGCAACAAGGCGAGGCGTGATTCCATGGCGTGAACCTCCTGGCCGACGACTTCGTCTTAGTCTACTGCGTCCCGAAGCCCTTTTACAAGGCATAACTTGACAGGGGGTCTCGTGTCAAGTAAACCGCACGTTCCGGGGCGATGTGTCAAGTTATCCGTCGCACCCCTGGCTTACCCCTGGCTTACCCCTGGCTCACCCTGGCTCACGCCTTCCCGGTACCGAATAGTTGCGTCTCGTTGCAGCTCTGTCCACAGGACGGGAAGATATATGCCCGGCATTGAGGTGTGCTGGTTACAGAGTAGGTACCCCGGGTCATACGGGGTCAGGTGCTCCACACACGAAGGCTCACAGTGGACGGGCCACGTGTAGGTACGGTTCTCACCGGACCCACCGCAGAGCCCACACGTCTTAGTCTCAAGCACGGGGTTGTTCATCTCTCTCCCTCACCTCAAAAGATAAGCTAATTCCAAGGCCCCGTAGAGTACCACCACCACCCCCACCACCACGACGAATCCGAGGAGGAACCAGCCCGCGATCTTCATCGTCTTCTTCTCCTTCCAGTGTGAACCACCCTGGCTCACCCCTCCCCTGGGTGCCCATTGGTCTCTGCAATCTCTACCGGCACCGCTCCCGGATCCAGGCGTTGCCATGGGCTCCACTTCACAGGGGGTCGCCAGGCGAACCTGATTGCGCCGGTCCAAAAGGGCCAGAACAGTACCCTGCCGCCGCTGAAGTCTCGCCTGCATATATTACAGGTGTAGGAGAAGGGCTTGTCCTTCCAAATCCGACGGCTGCCACAGCTGGGGCAGCGCCTGCGCAGGGTGATGAGGAGTTTCCCAAGTTTCATCGTCTTCTCCCAGTGTGGATCTGCTTCCATTCCGGCCTGACGGACACCAAGATGTCCTCGACCGTCTGGCCATCGAGGTGCCCTACCTCGTGCTCCAGCACCTGGGCCCGGTAGTTCTCGGCGCTGCGGTAGCTAATCGGGTTCCCTTGGCGGTCCAGCGCCCTCACCCACACCCTCTTCGATCGAAACACCTGCTTCCAGGGGGGCCCTACGCTCAGGCACCCCTCCAGGACCTTTCGTTCGCCCAGCCGCCGGCGGATCTGGGGGTTGACCAGCACCACGGGCTCTTCCCCAGGGAGGGTCAGAACGCATATCCGGTACAGCGCCCCGACCTGGTTGGCCGCCAGGCCAGATGCATTGTAGTGGCGTGCCGACTCCAACAGGTTGTCTATGAACTCCTGGACGTCCTGAGACGCCAGGTCCTCCACCTCCAAGGCGGGTGTCCGGAGGATCGGGTTACCCTTCCCTACCAGCTCAAGAACGCTCATGCTTCACCTGTGTCCTAATTGCATCCATGATGGCAATGGCCATGTCATTGGAACTCCAGTCGTTTGTCCAGTTATCATGGGCGGCAAGAAAGCCCTCGATGGCCTCCGCTACCAGCGTCACCCCGTCCTGAAACTGCAAGGTGATTGAGACCAAGGGGTTATAGTGCGGCCGCACTTCATCCAGAGGTTTTTCCATCAGCTCCTCCTTCCAGTGGCTTGAAGCTCACGTCCTCTGGCACCACCTCTACCTCCTGCCTGGTGTAGCCTTCCCCCTCCAGCATGGCCACCACCTCCTGCACCAGAAACTCGGGGGTGCTGGCGCCCGATGCAACCCCAATACGCTGGGGCCAGTAATGGCTAAAGGGTAAGTCCTTTGCCGTGGCCACCAGGACGGCGGGGCATCCTTCCCGCCTAGCCACCTCGACGAGGCGGCGGGTGTTGCTACTTTCACTTGACCCGATGACCACGATGGCACCCACCCGGGTGGCCAGGTACCGCACCGCCTCCTGGCGGTTGGTGGTGGCATAGCAGATGTCGGTCCGCACCACGGCGTCGGGAAAGGACTGCTGGATCTTGGCAACGGCTGGCGCCACATCGTCAAGAGACAAGGTGGTCTGGGTAAGGACAGCTACCCCAGGGTCATCTGGTTCGACCTGGTGGTCCCAGACCGGATCGCCAGGGTCCACCAGGTGGACGTCCGCTCCCGTAGCCTCGGCCTGGCCCAGCGTCGCCGTGACCTCCACGTGGCCCTGATGCCCAATGAGGAAGATGGTCCTACCCTCCCGGGCAAACTTCCGGGCCTCGTTGTGGACTCGGGTCACCAACGGGCACGTGGCATCCACCACACGGAGGCCCCGCTCTCTGGCCCGCACGTAGTCCTCAGGCGGGCTACCATGGGCAGAAAACACCACCACCTTCCCCTCCGGCACCTCCTCAACTGACTCCACGAAGATCGCGCCCTGGAGCGCCAGGTCATCGCAGACGACCTGATTGTGCACGAGCTGGTGCTTGACGAAGAGCGGGCCCGTAGCCAGGTTACTCTCGACGGCGGCGATTGCCCGCACCACACCGGCACAGAATCCCCGGGGCTTCACGAGGAGTACTTCTTTCATAGGTTCATCTCCGGTGCTCCCTCCTGGAAGGCATTTATCGCCACTTCATGCGCCTCATACAGAGCCAGCCTGTCGGCCGCTACCCACCAGCCTCTCGCCGCTAGGCAGACCCACTCGTCATCACTACCGGGAAGCTCGAAATAGGGCCGGCCCCGGGCCTTGGCAAGGGTGAGCGTGTTCGGACCCCCTTCCGAGTAGAGTTTGAGCGACTTCATCAACTTGGGCGGGGCCATGCCGAACCGCTTCAGCATCTCCAGTACGGTGGTGTACACCCACGAGAGATCGCCACTCTCCACGCTCATCATGAAGGTGCCCTTCTCGTGCTCTATCCTGATCAGACACCAGTCTAGGCCGTCCCCGTAACCATACCGTGAGGTCATGCGTCGACCACCGTGATCGCATCTGCGTGCTTCTTCGGCAGCCGGTCGTGGCGATGCCAGTATTTGTGGGCGTCGATCTCCTGTTGGGGCACACCCAGGGCCAGCAGGGCTGCATGGACCGTGGGGTGCCGCACCCCCGCCACGACAAAGGCCTTCCCTCCCTTGGTGCGAGCCTGGGGGACAGCCGCCTGGGGCTGGGCCTGGGCTTCCTCCGCCGGGGTGGCGATGATAGCGCCTTCCCCCTCTATCACGGGGGCCGCCTCGTGGTGGTTCGGTCCTTCTGCGGCCTGGGCTTTGTAGGCGAGGCTCGGTTCCTCCTCCACCTGTGCCCGCGGGAGAATATCCTCCACCGGGGCCTGGGCTTCCTCCACGGGCTCCGCTTCGGCAACGGCTACCACGTCCAGGTCCGCCGGAGCCTCCTTTCCCTTCCATTCCCTGTACTCTTGGTAGACCTCTTCGGGCTCCCTGCGACGCATCAGGTTACCCTCTACCTCGGGCTGGGCTCCCTGGGCCTCCGCCGGGGCCCAACGCTCTGTGTCCTCTTCAGTGGCGAGGACTTCACCCAGAGCCGCCGGGGCCTGGGCTTCCTCCGCCGGGGCCTGCTCCTCCTCCAGGAGAGGCAGCTCCGCCGCCGGGGCTTCCTGCTCTGGGGAAGCCTCTGGCGCCGCTGGCGCGGTGGTCTTGGCCCTGGGCTTGGCAGCAGCCGGCCGCTGATAGGCCGGGCCTCGAGGGCTGACCTCCCACTGGGCCTCAGCATCTGTCACTAGGTGCTGCAAAGCTCCGGCGACCTCCGCCAGCCCCGCCAAGGGTGCTTCCGTCTCGGGATCCGCTAGATACGTTTTGGGATCACACCCCTCCTTCCCCACCGCCACCATAGCGCCCCCCGAGCGCAGGTTTACAATGATTGTCAGGTCCTCTGCCATGGTCTCCCCCTTCTTTAGTCGTCGTTGCCGTTCCCTTAGCTTGCGTCCCAGGTCCTGGAGCTGCTCCATCTGCCAGTCTGTCAGGTGCTCCGGAATGTCGATTGACCCCCTGAGGTCAGGCCGCCATTGGCCCACTAGCCATGCGTAGATCGCTGTCCAGTCTGAGGTGATCGGCTCTGCGAGCGAATACGTGAACAGGTAGCAGACCAACTCCGCATCGGTGACTCGGTCCCACTCACCTCGAAGCAGTAGCGCCAGGCGCTCCAGGGGCACCTGTGCCCTTATCTCCTGGGGGACCGAGTCAGCCCAGCCTCCAGGGTGGAAGATGATGGGAGCTGTGAGCCCCTCCATCTCCTTCAGGAGCCGTCTGAACTCAGATTCCTGCTGCAACACGGGCTTCTCCTGCCTCCTTTGCCTGCTTCCTTAGAGATCGTTTCAGGGCCTCTGCTACGTGATCCAGGTATTGGGTGTGGCGGGCCTCCCACTGGGTGACTGTCCACTGGGGGAACCACCTCAGGATACATTCGAGGCACAGGGCTAGCTTCTTACCTCGCCTCGTCTCGATGAAGTCAATGGGTGTGCCAGGCTCGCAGTGGCAGCACCCCATGCCCTTCGGTGGCAGCTGCATTGCCATTTAGTGAACCCTCCCGCAGTTGGGGCAAACGCCGGTAGGCAGGCCCGCGGGGCCCAATGTCTTCTTCGCCATGACGAAATCCACTTTCTGCCCTATGATCCGGGCCACCGTCTGCGGCTCAACCGCCACACGTTGCCGCGTCCCCAGGTCTTGGTCAACATACTCCCCCATGTAATTCAGGGTGCCGGCGAATAGCCGCTCCAGGAGGGTCACCACCATGTTGCTCATCTCCTGGTTGATCGTAGCCGACTGGTCTCCAGTCGCTACCGCCTCAGCGCAGTCGATCTCGACGGGCTCAGGGGCCGGTACCGGGGCCAGGAGAGCGGGCAACTGCACGCTGGGGATAGGAATCCTGAGGCAGTGGCCGTCATCGAAGAAGCTGCCCTTCATGCTTTCACCAACTGCGTTGCCGATCAGGACCTGGCCCGAGTGGTGGCCATTACCGGCATCAAGCCAGAACACCGACCCCCCAGCCATCATCCCCTCGGCGATCTCCGCCCGGGCGAGTGGATTGTCAACGCACCCCACGATCACGCCCCGTCTGTAGCCAAAGATTGTGCGGTGGACGTTCGCTGTATAGGGATGGACGCTGTAGCCAATCTTCCGGCCGTAGAGCCGTGAGAGGCGGGTCGCCAGGACCTGGGACTTGAATTGCCCCACGTCGCCCTCATAGAAAGCCTGTCGGACCAGGTTGTGCGGCTCGACCCGGTCCATGTCGATCAGGACCAACTGGGCTTCCTGATCGCCCAGCAGGCGGCAAAGCTGCTCGGCCACGAAGCCCCCCGTGCCCCCACAGCCCACAATGGCGATGCTCCAGGGTTCCTCAATATGCTCAAGTCCGCCGCCTGTCTCAACTCTATACTGCATGGCCCTCTCCCTCCTTTATATGGCCCGCGTCTCTCAAGGCCGCTCGGAGCTCCAGCACCGAGGCGATGAATCCGCTCTCCCGGGGCTCCAGGCCCGCCCTCAAGTGCTCATCGGCAAAGCGGGTCAGCTTCTTGTCCGCCTCGGCGAGCCCCGCCACGTCCACGTGGCAGGCGCAGGGGCAGAAGATGAGCAGCTGATCCCACGCCTGGTAAATATCCTGGGGGCAGGACGCGTGTTCAATGGCCCAGGGGCCCTTACAACTGAGAGACAGCAGGATTACCGGCTCCGGCAGCTCCGGCGCCGGCACCCTGGACCAGCCCAGATCCTCGGTGAACGTCATCTCGGGCTCAGTGGCCGTCGACGGAGACGCGCCGTCGAACACGTCTCCCCAGCGCGCCGTCTGGTGGTAGCCGTAGACACCGAAACGGAACGCCACCCGGGTATTCGGTAGGTTGCCAACGACCCCATAGACCTGGAGACCCATTTCGTCCCGATCGTCGGTCCCAGAGAAGTAAGCGGGCATCGAGTTGTGGCTGTGGAGGTCAAGCACGGTACCGTCTTTCCGATCGTACTCGACGCTGGCCTTGCCCTGCTGCTGATTGGGGATCCACAGGCGGTATTCCTCCCCAGTCCAGTAGAAGGCGACGTACATTTCCTGCTCCGGGTCCTGTTCCATGAGGCCAACGGCCGTGTCGAACAGGGCGCCAGGTATCCGCCCGTGGCGGAGCACCAGGCGTGGATACAGGGGAGGGAGCCCCCGGATCTCCGCTGGCGCCACGAGGACCCGGGCGGCCAGCAGGGGGCCTTCCGCCTCCACCCAGATGCCGTTGCCCGCGAGGACGTAGTCGAAGTGGCTGCCTCTCTCGCCTATGAGGGCCGCGTGGTGTTTCACCAAGTAGCCGGCGGGGTTCATCGTGCCCCCATCTGCATCGTCATAAGGTCCTTCACCGTTCCATGCTCTATGAGATCTCGCACTGGGTAGCTCTTCTTCCCGTCAATCGACTTCCATAGCGCCTTGAGCGACTTGGGGTGCTTCTTCGAGCTTTGCCTGTACTCACCAGGCGAGAAGAAGGCGAGCATGAAGCTGTCGGGCTGCTCCGCTACGTCCGTAGGATATTTATGCGTGCCCGGACAACTTCTCCCATCCTCAAACACGTTGAAGAGGGGTGCTACATACACCGTCTCCGTACCCGTCGTGGGCCTCTTCTTGGCCGCGTACACCCAGGGGGCCACTCCGGGTTTACAGAGGAAGATGAGGCCGGGTAGCGGGATGGTGAACCGAGTGGCGGGCACATCGTACCGTTCCTGGAGCGCCACCTTGGACACCTGGGGTTCCCGCCACAGGGCCACCACGGGCCCATCTGGCGTGTTGGTCCACCACAGGGCACGCTGCGGCAGGAGTCCGGAGGAGACCTCCAGCTCCCGCGAAAGCGCATGGGCAACGTCCATGGCCGAGACCACCCGGGTAGTGGAGACAGGGTCACCAAAGGTGGTCAGGGTAACCACCGATTCATGGAAATCGAGCCTCAGCTTGAGGGGGTCAGGTGGCACATCCAGGCCCTCAGGCATGACCCACTGGAAGCCGTTCTGTTCAACCTTCGTCTCCTCAGTTTGTGTCGTCATCATCACCTCCTGTGAACACCTCTAACAATGTCTTGCCGGGGGCCGCTTTAGCGCCAAGGGCATCGAGCAGGAGCCCGAAGTGCACCCGTGGGTTCTCCTCCAGCCAATCGGCGCATCCAAACGCCCGGTCCTGTATCTCCAGAACCCGTGGCCACCGCTGCGTCAGGTACTCCACGTTCTCCCTGCTCCAGTCCAAGTTCGACAGGTCCTCCTCCCAGTCCACGTCCAGGAACACCGTGTCGGTGTTGCGCCAGAGGCAGTCGCCGAAGTGCGCCGCCCCCACGAAGGTCGTGTCGTCCAGGAGCCGGTGCAGCTCCTCCGGCTCCCACCCCTCTTGAGGGATACGCTTGACGAGTTCCTTGCCCACGAGGTTGGCACACTGCTCCAGGAGAGGTACCCGGAGCCCATCGCCGTATTCCCCATAGGGATTGGCAACCACGGCCATGATGAGCTGGATGCCAATCTTGAAGTCCGAGATCTCGTGGAGGTCGTCCCAGGAGAGGGCCAGTCGGGGTATGGGTATGTAGAGGATCAGGTCGTAGTAGCCCGACTCGGGGTCGTCCCCCCAGGCCACGCTCTCATGGAGGGGGAAGTAGCGCTCGTTGAAGAGCCCCACAAAGGCCTGGATCCGCCCCTCCAGGCCGTTGGCCATAATGGCAGCCTCGTGGTCAGGGAGAAACTCTCGCACGATCGCCACAAAGCCCTGGAGGGACTCACCGTGCTCCAGGAGCCCGAGGAGATAGTGTATGGAGGGCGGCCCTGCCTGGAGCTTCCGGGCCAGGACCGCCAGGGGGTTGTCCTGCTTCATCATAGTCGTCTCCGGTTCTCTCGCGCTATATGCAGGCGGACCGTCTCCTTCGACACTCCTCCGGATTCTCGCCCGACCTCGTCCAATGTCTTCCCGCTAGCCCGCAGCTCCATCATCTTCTCGGCCCGGGCGATCCGCTCGGGCAACTGCTCCATCGTGCGCTTGCACGTTCCACAGACCTTGTCATCCGGCTCGGCTGGGCGGGTCTTGATGGTCTTACCATAGGAGGGCGCGTACTGAGGCCAATCCCTCCCGCCCAGTCCACCACAGCTAGCTCCGAAGGACGTCTGTCGACCGGTGATGTAGTGGGCTATTGGCGCTCTCCTGTCCGTCCAGAGAAACGTATACCACCCTTCTACCCTGGGCGTAATGCTGTCACCTCCTCCTGGGGCTCGATCTCCTGGAGACCGTCGCCTGTGGCCCACTCCTCCCAACGCCGCAGCTTCGCCAGGTCCCGCTCCTCGCGTGCCGCCCGGCGGGCTCGCTGTTTTCCACCCGGGACATGACCACGCTGCTCCGCCGTCGTGAGGAGGTGGCATTTGTGACACAACGTCTCCAGGTTGTCCTGGTGGTTGTGGCACCCGTTGCCGTAGCCCGCCCCGTCCCGCGGTACGATGTGGTTCACCTCGGCGCTCGGACCCTGGCGGTACGAGCTAGTCCCGAAGCGAGTCGAATAGTAGACCCTCAACTCGGCATCCTCTCCGCAGCGCCGGCACTTCCCCTCGTCCCGACGGATCGCCGCCCGTCTGGCTTCACCCCAAAAATGGTTAGCTCCGTAGAGATCACTGCACTCCGAAGAGCAGTAACAAGTCCTGCGCCCCGTCAGAGCGGCGCCGCAGGCCCCACAGGTCCCCTCCTCCTTGGTGCTCTTGCGGGGCGTCCAGTCCGGCCCTTGGCAGTATGGCGGCGGGCTAGTCATCAACCTTCACCTCAGCATCGGTGTCCAGGTTATCCGTGTCGGCCCACCTCTTCTTTGCCATCCCGCTCACAAGACCATCGGCGGCGGCGCTCACCATCTCTTCCGCCCGTTCGTTAGCCTGGTCCTCATTGCGAGCGTTCAACATAGCCCGTAGGGTGATCGTGACCTCGTACTCTTTCATAGCTTCCTTGCCGGGATCTGCTGCAATGCCGTGATGGCCCTGGCCGTCCCCCGGACATAGCCCTCGGCCTCGGCCACGGCAAGATTAACAGCGGCTGCTCTCTCCGAGGCCTTGTTGTAATCCACTTGGCCATCGGGGCCCACCAGCTCGCGGGTCAGCTCGATGATCAGGAGGCTCTTCTCCGGCACGGTGGCCAGGGCCCGGAGCACCCGGTCGGTGTCGTCACTCATGACAAACTGCCCTCCGCTCGTGATACCGGTCGATGTGTTCAACGGCCCAGAACCAAACCCCTTTGGGCCAGCGGGGTAGTGAAAAGTGGAGGCTCACCCACCCTAAATCGAGAGTCTTGAGGTAGCGGGGATGCCACTTGATGTACATGGCCAAGGCCCGGATCCGGTCACTCTGCATTTGCATCACCTCCTAGTTCCACGGCGGCTGCAAGAAGTCTTCCGTAAGCAGCGTTGCCGCCTTCTCACAGATGACCATACCCGCAATCTGGTCCGCTCCCCAGGGTGCAAGCCATACCCGAGAACAGTATCGGGCGATCGCTCGCCAGGAGTAGTCCTGCTCGACCCGCAGTTGTCGTACCCTTGTGGCGACCACCCTGGTCACCGGAATAAACTCGTGGTAGGCGGCCCAGGTCTTATCCGCTCCATCTGCCATGACGGTCAACTGGGCTGGAGTGAGCTGGCGTAATCGGGAGACTTCGGCTATGGTCTCCTGTATCGCCTCGCCTTTCTCCAGAGCGTGTTCCAGCGCCTGATAGGGTGTAAGCCCACCGGCTTCCACCCGCAACACACGATCCCAGGTCACCAAGGTAGCCCCACCCTCCTTACACTCCTGTATAACCTGCTCGTCATAAGGGTCAAGCACTCGCCACCTCCTCGAGCTTGAGGTACAGGACCTCTCCCCGTTGGAGCTTGAGCGGCACCGGGCGTCCGTCGCGCCTATCCGCGACGAGCGCACGGTAGGCTGCCGTGTGGGGAGTCGAGGCCTCCACCTCGACGTGAGCGCTACTCTCAGGGTCCAGATGGGGCTCAGCCTCAATGTCATAGGCTCCTGGCTTGGGCAGAATCCAGTATCTGACATCGTAGCGTTTCATTCTTCCGTCGTGATCCCGGTCGATGTGTTCACAGAACCAAACCCCTTTGGGCCGCACCGGTCCCCCAGCAAGAGGAAGACCCACCCGGGCGCCCAGTCGGTGAACTCCATACCCAGGTACCGGCGTGTGATGGTCTCGCCAGTTTCCTTATTGAGGAAGGCGATGGACTCCACCTCCGGCTTCCCACCCCGAAGCGACCCTGGAATCACCCCGAAGCGACCTTGGTGACAACCCCCATTGTGCCAGTGCAGCTTGTAGATGCGGGCGTCAGACAGGTCCCACTCTCTCACGTCGAAGGGTTTAGGATTGCCCTCCCGGGCCAGCCAGTCCCACATCGAGGCTTCACACTTGAACATGATCGGCTCGGTCTGGCCCTTGGTCCCGACTCGCTTCTCAAACTCGTAGACCATATCGTCCCCGCGCTTCACCTCCTTCTTGGTGGTCGCATTGGAGAGCTCCGCGAAAAAGGGGACGTAGTG
>SDBV01007659.1_pt1 | contig 14720 bp, 13 predicted proteins | sample 2277081 | NCBI WGS metagenome assembly SDBV01 (sample SAMN10402039, study PRJNA504765) | marine sediment metagenome | isolation source: marine sediment core GS10_PC15, 223 cmbsf | place: Arctic Ocean: Southern Knipovich Ridge | collected 2010
AGGTATGGCGATAGTTCCCCAGCAAATATCGTTGACACTTTTCGAATGCTGTCAGAGATGTACAAAGCAGCTTGGGACGCAATCAAGCCGGGAGCTAAAACTGGAGATGTATATGATGCGGCTAACTAGGAATTAATCTAGGGCTTACGCCTTCTTACTCGCTCACCTTTGTTATTCTTAGTAAGTAAGTGTTTTAATTGCTGGTCTGCTTAAATAAACTTCCTTTTCTAGGTTAAGTCTTCAGGCTCAACAGTTTAGCTTTGAAGCTAAGCACGCGTTTTTTGATTCATTGCGTAGTTGCCTTCGAGTCGATATAATGCTGCTATGGGAACTTCTGATGAAGGGATAAGGTAAAATTGGCTTTTAACTGAATAACACTAGTGCCATAACTATAAGTGCTTATGAGCGAGGAAATATGAAGCTTTTTGAGTTTGAAGCCAAAAATATTTTCCGCAAGTACGGAATAGCAACTCCCAGGGATAATATCACCAGCAATTCAGATGAGGCTGGGGTGATAGTTGCGGAAAGTATAACAGGAAAGAGAACATTTTAAAGGAGAGAAAGTGGAAGGATATATTAATATAAAGGTTGATACTCTGCAAGCATTCACTGTCAGCGTGTTTACTAAATTAGGTGTACCGGTTGAGGATGCGAAAATAGCTACCGATATTTTAATAGCTGCGGATCAAAGAGGCGTAAACTCCCACGGTCTTCAGAGGCTTAAAAGATACACCAGCGGATTGAAAACAGGGGTGATGAAGCCGGTTACGGAAATTAGAGTCGTGAAAGAAACGCCAAATACGCTCCTTATTTCAGGTGGAGATGGGCTTGGTCAGGTCGTAGCCTATAATACTATGAAACTTGTTATAGATAAGGCACTTGATAATAATATTGCATTTGCCACAGTCCGTGATTCTAATCATTATGGAATTGCTGCGTATTATTCAATGATGGCACTCGAGCACGACCTTATCGGGTTTTCGGTAACAAATTCTACACCGTTTGTGGTACCCACTCATGGCAAAAATGCAGTAATGGGGACAAACCCCATTTCCATTGCTGTTCCTGCCGGTAAAGAGCGACCGTTTGTGTTGGATATGGCAACTTCAACAGTTCCGGTTGGCAAGCTTGAGGTCTATGAGCGTGAAGGTAAAACAATGCCAGTTACCTGGGCAACAGATGAGTTCGGACAGGCAACACAGGATATCTCAAGGGTGCTGGCAAATGTGTATAGCAGGAAAGGTGGCGGACTACTGCCACTTGGTGGCGCAGAAGAAGAAGGTGGTGGCCACAAAGGATATGGATTATGCTTTGCTGTAGATATATTCTCGGGGGTGCTATCGGGCGGTTTATTTGGGGTAAACCTCTATCCCAAGAAGAATGCACCTGCCAAGGTGTCTCATTTCTTTGGCGCTATAAAAATAGATGCATTTATTGAGCCGACTCTATTCAAGAGTAACATGGATGAGTATATAAATATGCTTAAGAATTCAGAAAAGGCGGTTGGGAAAGATAGAATATTTATTCAGGGGGAGAAGGAATTCGAGATTTATGAGCAACAAAAAGAAGAAGTGGGTATTTACTACAAGGTAGTTGAAGAACTGAGAAAGATTGGGGAAGAATTCAATATTAAAGCACTATTTTAAAAAGTTAATCGGGAAATAGTATAACCAGCATAAATTACAAATGGTGAAAATAGGCTAGAAGATGAATAAGAAAGCTAAAGGATTAATTCCAACGGGTTTAACTTATCTGGCGGATAACATTACCTCCAAGGATAATATATTAGGCGCCTCTAAAGAAGCAGGAGCCAAGTGGGCTAAAGACCTTAATCTCCCCAAAGAGATGGAGACCATATTTTTTGCCGGATGTGGCTATCAGTATACCAGCGACCTGGAATCCCTGATGTCTCTGATACGAAAGATAGACAGGAGCGCTATTGGCACCGAATTGACAATGAGTCTTGCCAGTTTTCAGAAGAAGCTTGGGATTGATGCTGCCGGAATATACCGTAAGGTAATGACCAGAAGGAGTGACACTGATGCTCAACCGTTGAGGGATGCGGTTAAGGTGCTGACCAATCTTGGGGTGAAGTTTGCTTATCTTGCTGATGAGGAGCCATGCTGTGGAGGATTTCTGCACTATATTGGATTACACCAGGAATTTGCCAAACAGGCTCAAGGGGTATATGACCGGCTAAAATCCAGAGGGGTAAAGCGAATTATTGGTATTGTTCCTTCGTGCACCTATACTCTTCGTAACCTAATTCCCAGCAGTGTCGATGGGTATGACTTAGAGGTCAAGCATTTCTGTGAGGTGGTTTCAGAGAATCTCTCATCCCTAGAGCTACGCTTCCCCAGGGAAGTTAAAGTTACCTATCATGACCCATGCCAACTGGTGCGTTACCTGAAACTGGTAGAGGAACCGCGCCAAATATTAAGAGCCATCAAGGGTATTGAGCTTGTCGAAGCTGACTGGACCCACGGGGAGTGGGCAACATGTTGCGGAGGTGGGGGAGGATTTGAGGTAGTCTTCCCTGAGTTAAGCCAGATTCTGGCAGTGAACCGGGCAAAAGAGTTGATTGAGACTGGAGCCAAGATTATTGTTACTCACTGCCCGGCGTGTATTATGCAGATAAAGACTGGGCTTAAGGAATTGAAAGTCAGTGATGTGGAAGTCCTTGACCTGGCTCAAATCGTGGCTATGGCTATGGAGAAATAAGGAAGATGTCCGTATTTACCGAATACAAGAAAGAAATAATGGACGCCGCTCATAATGAGCGGATAAGACTGGCTTTATCTCGAGCTATTGCCAGCTATAGGGCAAATACTAATAGTGCTTTGAGCAAGTTCCCTCATACCATTAAGATGGCAGAGGAAGTTAGAGAAATAAAAGCGAAAGCTATTGGTGAGATGGAGAGGCTTACCCAACAGGCATGTGAGGCTGTTGAGTGGAATAGGGGGAAAGCTTATATCGCCAAAACAGCCGATGAGGCACTGAAAATCATCGGGAATCTGGTGGGTAGTAATAAGTTAATCGTCAAAGGCAAAAGTATGACCGGGGGGGAGATTGAATTACGAGAATATCTAGAAGAATTGGGTAACGAGGTTTACGAAACCGATTTAGGTGAGTTTATCATTCAAAAACTTAATTCAAGACCAATGCACATCCTCGCCCCGGCAGTTCATATCCCCAAAGAGGATGTTGCCCAGCTTTTCTCCAAGATTACGGGGGAGAAGCTCCCGCCGGATGATATCGGAAGGTTGGTGGCAACCGCCAGAAAGCTACTCAGGGATAAATTCTTCCAGGCGGACATTGGTATGAGCAGTGCCAATGTGGTGGCGGCTGATACCGGAACTTTATTCCTTATTGAGAATGAGGGGAATGTTCGCTTGTCTACTGGTGCGCCACCGGTTCATATTGCTCTGGTTGGTATGGAGAAATTAGTTCCAACTCTAGCTGATGCGTATAAGGTTGCCGAAGTAACCTGGAGATATGCAAGTTTCGCTGTTCCATCCTATGTCAGCATGGTGTCTAGCCCAAGTAAGACGGGTGACATTGAATTAGTGACTACCTATGGAGTTCACGGTCCCAAAGAGCTTCATGTTATCTTTATGGATGCCGGGAGAACTGAATTAGCCAAGCACCCTATATTAAGTCAGGCATTGCATTGCCTAAGATGTGGCGGGTGTCTCTTTGAGTGTCCTGTCTTTGCTGTAACCGCGGGCTACTTTGGTGATAGGTGTTTTGCTGGTATTGGCGCTGTCTGGGCAGCGATGATTAGTCAGAATATAGAAAAGGCAGCTTCAATAGCTTACACCTGTCTAACTTGCGGCCGGTGTAAGGTAAGATGTCCTATGGAGATTGATACTCCAGCAATGTGTGTTGAGCTTAGAAAATTGATAGCGGAGGGTGATTAACTAAGCCAGTCTGGGTTTAGTATTGTAAAGTCAGCTAGAAAATATTCGCTTTAGGAGGTGCACTGTGTCAACGAGGATAACTAAAGAGGAGCTTTTGGCTAAAGCACGTAAGCCAGCCGAGGATGCAATGAGGCTGCATCCGTTTTATCGAGGAAAAATGCAAACTATGCCTAGATGCGCAGTTCGCGACTTTAATGACTTCGCCATCTGGTATACTCCGGGTGTAGCTGAACCATGCCGAGCGATAAAAGCCGACAAGGAAAAAGTCTATGAATATACCAACAAGTGGAATACCATAGCCGTGGTCTCTGATGGTACCAGGGTTCTTGGTCTGGGTGATATTGGTCCCGAGGCAAGTATGCCGGTAATGGAAGGTAAGGCATTGCTTTTCAAATACTTAGGTGGGGTGGATGCCGTGCCAATATGTCTTGATACTAAAGACCCCGATGAGATTATCCAGGCTGTAAAGTGGCTTCAGCCTTCCTTCGGCGGCATCAACCTGGAAGATTTCTCTAGCCCCAAGTGCTTCTATATCCTTGACACCCTGCGTAAGGAAATGGATATACCAGTGTGGCATGATGACCAGCAGGGGACGGCGGCGGTTACCTTAGCCGGATTAATTAATGCCCTTAAGATTGTCGGCAAGAAGAAAGAGGATATTAAACTTACGATTATTGGCATCGGCGCTGCCAATATAGCAATTCTGAGGATACTGTTTTCAGATGGTTTTAAACCAGAAAACACTATAATAGTCGATAGCAAAGCCATTCTTCATTCCGGTAGAACTGACCTCGAGGAGCAGCAAAAAGAAAACTATTATAAGTGGGACCTGTGTCAGAGAACCAACCCGGAGAAAAGAAGCGGTGGCATCGCTGAGGCTTTAAGAGGAGCCGATGTCTGTATTTCACTATCAAGGTCAGGACCAGATGTAATTAAACCGGAATGGATTAAAGGCATGGCCAAAGATTCTATAGTTTTTGCCTGTGCCAACCCTATCCCAGAAATCTGGCCCTGGGATGCTAAGGAAGCGGGAGCCAGGATTGTGGCTACCGGCCGGTCAGACTTTCCTAACCAGGTAAATAACTCTACTGGCTTCCCGGCTATCTTTCGTGGCACTCTGGATGTTAGAGCGAGAACCATCACTGATGAGATGTGCATCACCGCTGCTTATGAACTGGCTAAATATGCAGAGGACAAGGGCATAAATGAAGAATATATCTCCCCAACCATGGACGAAACGGATGCCTTTATTCGAGAAGCAGTTGCCGTAGCCATGAAGGCACAGGAGCAGGGAGTTGCCAGAATCAAAGCGAGCCGTGAAGAGTTAACCAAACGAGTAGAGAAGATGATTAGAGAAGCTAGAGAAACAACTGCTCTCCTGATGAAGGAAGGCTATATCCCATCAGCACCTGGAGATTAGCCATAATCTATCTTTATAGGAAGGAGCTTAGCTAGAGTGAGAAATATTGATGCTCAAGAAATAATTGAAACAGTCTCTCGCCTGTGTCAGGAAGCCAATTTTTTCCTACCGGTTGATGTCCTGGACGCTCTCAAGCAAGGACGCAAAATTGAGGAATCACCTTTAGCTCAGCAAACTTTAGACCAGATTTTGGATAACGCTAAACTAGCTCAAGAAGCGGAAGTAGCTATATGCCAGGACTGTGGTACGGCTGTGGTCTACCTTGAATTAGGACAGGATGTCCATGTTACTGGCGGAGACCTGTATGAAGCCGTTAATGAGGGAGTACGTGAAGGCTATGATAAAGGCTATCTGCGTAAATCCATGGTTACCCAGCCTTTCTCAGCCCGGGTTAACACCAGAGACAACACCCCGGCCGTAATCCACACCGATATTGTCCCTGGCGATAAGATCAAGATTATACTAATGACTAAAGGTGGCGGCGGCGAGAATATGACTCGCCTTTTCATGTTAACCCCAAGTCGAGGTCGTCAGGGCATTATTGACTCCGTGATCCAGACAGTTGACGAAGCTGGTAGTAATCCATGCCCCCCGGTGATTGTTGGTGTTGGTATCGGCGGTACCGCTGAAAAGGCGATGGCTCTGGCTAAAAAGTCACTACTACGCCGAGTTGGCGAGCCTAATTCTGATGCTGAGGTCGCCGAATTAGAAAAGGAAATCTTGCACCGAGTCAACAATCTAGGTATTGGACCAGCGGGGTATGGAGGTAGGATTACCGCTCTTGCTGTTCATGCTGAAGTTTTCCCCGCTCATATTGCCAGCCTCCCTGTAGCCATTAACCTGCAATGTCATAGTGCTCGGCACAAAGAAGCAACCCTTTGAAATATGATAAGATAAAAAATTAGCGTGCTGTGAAAAAGGCAAGGCGTATGTTCACAGAAGAGATAGCTAAGTTTATCGGCGAAATATCATATGAGCGGCTTTCTACAGCGGCAATCGGTGCAAGCAAGATGGCTATCCTCGATTGTTTAGGCGTTGCTCTAGCAGGTTGCGAGGAAATTTCAGGTAAGATAATTAGCGAGCATGTCAAGGATAGTGGTAAACCTGAGGCTGGGGTTATTGGTGGAAGTTTCAAAACGTCTGTTGACCAAGCCGCCTGGGTTAATGGCACTAAGGCACATGCTCTGGACTATGATGACTATTTCGTCCCCGACCACTTAGTGCCTTACCATCCCACAGTGGCGATTTTACCCGCCGTTCTGGCTGTGGGGGAGAAATATCGCTTATCAGGTAAGGATGTTCTGCTAGCTTATATCACTGGTTTTGAGGTCGAAGCTAGGATTGCCATGGCATGTGCCAGGCAACAGTATGAGTTAGGTTGGCATACCACCTCTACCTTGGGTAGTCTTGGTGCTGCGGCGGCTGTTGCTAAAATGCTAAAGCTGGATGAAGAAAAAATAAGGATAACTCTGAGTATTGCTAGTTCTTTATCCGGAGGACTAAGGAAAAATTTTGGCACGATGACCAAACCCCTTCATGCTGGAAACGCAGCTAGAAACGGGGTAGTTGCCGCAGTATTAGCTCAAAGTGGTTTCACCGCCGATAGAAACATTCTAGACAGTCCATTAAGCTTTTATGAAGTTCTGGGTGGGGAGACAGGAAATCAGGTAGAAGTAGCAAAGATGAAACAGGGAGTTAGAGCAGAATTTTATATTGTTTCCCCTGGTATAGCATTCAAGCCTTATCCATCATGTGCTTATACCCACTGGGCGATAGATGCTGCCCTGGACCTAAAAAGAGAGGGCATGATTAATCCTAACGATATAGTTGAAGTTGAATGCCAGACTAGCTCCGGACTGCCTCATATTTTGATTCACTCTCATCCGACAACTGCTTTGGAGGGTAAGTTCAGCCTGGAATTCTGTGTCGCTGTTACGCTTATTGACGGTGAAGTATCTCTAAAGCAATTTAGTGATGAGAAGGTGAAGGATTCAGCGGTGCAAGAGCTTATGAGAAAGATAAAATATGTTCATCCTCCAGAAATGGGGTCTGGACTTGTCAACCTAAAGGGTGAGGTAGTGGTAAAACTTCAAAATGGTAAAGTCTATGCACGCCGAGTAGATATAGCCAGGGGTGATCCTAAGAATCCGCTTAATAGAGAGGAAATGCACAACAAATACCGGGATTGTGTTCGGTTATCCCTATCTGCCAAAGATACCAATAAGTCATTGGACCTAATATCACATCTTGAATCAATTAATGACATAGCTGAGTTAATGGATATTTTAACCTTTAAGAGTGAACGACTCTAATGGAATGTCCATCTATAGTTCGAATCCAGGCAATAATCAAACTGTATTAAGTAACTTTTGTTGGTGAGTGTAATGCCGAAACTTCATGAATATCAAGGAAAAAGATTGTTAAGAGAGCAGGGGATACTTGTCCCTGAAGGTGATGTTGCCTCTACGCCTGAAGAGGCACGTAAGATAGCCGAAAGGTTGTTAAAAACTGTAGCGATTAAGTCGCAGGTTGGGGTTACCGGACGCCTTAAAGCTGGAGGCATAAAGTTTGCCGACAATGCAGATGAGGCGGAGAAGGTTGCCGAAGGCTTACTAGGCAAGGAAATCAAAGGGCTTAAAGTGGAAAAGGTCTTAGTAGAGGAAAAATTAGCCATTGAGAAGGAATTTTACGCAGGCATCATAGTGAACGACTCTTATAAGGTTAAAGGGCCGGTTTTAATGTTTAGCACTCAAGGTGGTGTTGATATAGAGGAAATCGTCGCTAAATTTCCTGAAAAAGTAGTAAGCATGAACGTTGACATTCTCAATGGATTAGTGGTTGAAGAGGTCAGGAAATTAATCTTAAAGCTTGACGTTTCACCCTCCTTAGTAGAGCCATTGAGCAAAGTAATCTATGGAGTATATGAGGTATTTAGAAAATATAGTGCCCGAAGTGTCGAAATTAACCCCCTCGTTTTGACAGAGGATAGTAAAATTTACCCCGCCGATTGCCGTATAGTGGTCGATGAAGCTTCGGTATTCAAGCACCCTGAGCTGGAGATAGAATATCCGCGTGATATTGGTCGGGCGCCAACGGAACTGGAGCGGCTTGCCTGGAAGGTAGAAGAAAAGGATTATCGGGGCATAGGTTACTTTGTCCAGATGGCTAGGGATTTTAAACCAGGAGAAGGCTATATCGGTTTCCATGGGATTGGTGGAGGTGGGGCGATGCTTGGAGCTGATGCCTTAATCCGTCATGGACTTAAGCTAGCTGATTATGCCGACACTAGTGGAAGCCCAACGGCATCCAAGGTATACCGTGTGATTAAGCTTATCTTTTCACAGCCCAATATCGATGGCTATGTGCTAATGGGTGCGGTGATGGCTAACCAGGAGCAGTGGCATCATGCTCATGCTCTGGTTAGGGCGTTAAGAGAAGAGCTTGAAAACAGACCAAATTTTCCGGTAATACTCCTAATAGCTGGAAACAAAGAGGCGGAATCTTTAGAAATCCTTAGAGACGGCTTGAGAGGACTTCCAGCCCACATAGAAATCTATGGTCGTGACTATGTCTATAATGTTGATTATATTGCTGAGCGTATGAAGAAGCTTGTTGAAGGGTATCGAAAAGCCTGAGGGGAGCAAAATAATAAGATGGCAATTTACGAATTCCCCTTTAGAACTGGTAAGGTTGTAATTGACTATGCAAAATGTCAAAGTTGTGAAAATTATGCCTGCGTTAAGGCGTGTAGCCTTTTCGGGACAAATTTATTTAGAATTCAAGATGATAGACCAGTGCTAATTATGAGCCTTGAGGAAACTAAGCGACGCTGTATTGAAGATTTAACTTGCGAACTTTACTGTCAAGCCTATGGTAATAAAGGCTTAAAGATTGTTCTTGATATGTTCGGCTTAGAAGAATATAGACACAAAACTGGGTTGCGCTAGTGAGTAGGCGTGAGTGAAAAATGGCTATACTTATAGATGAAAATACCAGAGTATTGGTTCAGGGGATAACTGGTAGGGAAGGAAGTGCAAGGACAAGATTTATGCTTGATTATGGCACGAAGGTGCTATGCGGAATAACTCCTGGACGCGGAGGTGCTGAGGTCTGGGGTGTTCCTGTGTATAATAGTGTCAAAGAAGCTACGGAGGCACATGGTCAGATAGATGCCAGTGTGACATTTGTGCCTGGTCCACAAGTTAAAGAAGCAGTTATAGAAGCGATAGAGTCAGGAGTAAAATTTATAGTTGTTCCCGCCGAACGTGTGCCCTTGCACGACAGCTTAGAAATGATTGCCTTGGCCCGTAGGAAAGAGGTTCGCATACTTGGTCCAGGCTCCCTTGGTCTTCTTAGTGCTGAAAAAGCTGCTATGGGTTGGCTTGGTGGTGCTGAGGAATTTGCCAGGGAAATTTTTAAGCCCGGACCTGTTGGAGTGATGTCACGGAGCGGAGGACAGACAAGCACTGTAGTCTGGAGTTTGATGACGGCTGGTATTGGAATTACTACAGCGATGCATGTTGGCGCTGAGCCAATTGTGGGATTAAACTTTGCTGAAATACTTCCCCTGTTTGAGGAAGATGAAGAAACTAAAGCTGTAGTTTTGTTTGGAGAAATAGGGACAGTAGCCGAAGAGGAGGCTGCCGAAGTGATAAAAGAGGGTAGATTTAGCAAACCACTCGTGGCGTACATAGCGGGTGGGACTTTGCCTTCTGGCATGAGGTTTTCCCATGCCAGCGCTATAGTTGAACGAGGCAGAGGAACAGCCGAAAGTAAGATTAAAGCCTTAGTAGCAGTGGGGGCACATGTTGTAGAACGCCCTCAGGAGATAGCCATAACTTTAGCCAAAATCTTGAATGGTGATAAGTCGAAATGATAGTTTTGAGGTCTATGCTTTTCGTTCCCGGCAATAACATGAGGATGATTACCAAGGCGGCAACCTTGCCATCAGACGCTATCATACTTGACTTGGAAGATGCTGTGCCTTTGCCTGATAAAGAGACGGCAAGGATTATGATTAGGGACACCGTCAAAGCGGTTAAATCTGGAGGGTCTTATGTATTTGTGCGCGTTAATGCCCTTACCACCAGGTTAACGGCTGAGGACTTAAAGTTTGTTGCCGTTAAGGATTTAGACGGCATAATGCTGGCAAAAACTGAGGCTAAGTCAGATGTGATAGAATTAGAGGCTATGCTTGAGGATGCTGAGAAAAGTTTGGGATTAGAGGTAGGAAGCTTAACAATAATCCCATTAGTTGAGACAGCTAAAGGTGTAGTAAATGTTTATGAAATAGCTTCGGCAAGTGAACGCATAGTTGCGGTTGCTTTTGGAGCTGGGGATTATTATAGTGATATAGGGCGGAGCGTTGCCTCCCTTTCCCCTGAAGAAACCGAACTGCTATATGCCCGCTCTCAGATAGTTAATAGTAGTACGGCTGCCGGGGTTCAAGCTATAGATACACCCTTCTTTGGTCTTCTGACAGATATGAAAGGTTTTATGAAGGAGACGGTTCTAGCGTTACAGTTAGGGTTTAAAGGTAAACTACTTATCCATCCAACACAAATAGAGCCTGCAAATAAGATTTTCTCACCATCACAAGATGAAGCTGAATATGCGGGGAGAGTTGTTAGAGCCTTTGAGGAAGCTGAAGCCAGAGGGCTAGGCGCTATATCCCTTGAAGGAAAAATGATAGACTATATGAACTACAGGCAAGCTAAGGACATGGTAAGCTTCCTTGAGTTTATCGCTCAGAAAGAAGAAAGGAGGCAACAAGCTCCTTCTATAGGTTTATCTCAGTTCTTCGCATCTGGTTCCACGAAAGGGGACTAATTGGGCTGGTTGTTTTGCCTTTGCCCCATCAACCGGTTAAGGATATTAAGGTAAAGGAAAGAATATTTTTATAGTCTGGCTAAGACTGACATTTAATTTAAGTAATTCTCTAAATCGAGGCGAATAATGGCTAATATGATTGATGTCTACATTATGGGTAAGCACTATCAGGTTCCTGAGGGGCTTACTATCCTGACGGTACTGGAGTATTGCGGCTACAGGATGATTCGTGGTTGCGGGTGCCGCGCCGGGTTTTGTGGTGCCTGTGCTACTGTTTATAACTTTAGAAATGACCGTCAACTAAGATATGACCTTGCTTGCCAGAAGACCGCTGAACAAGATATGTACCTGGTCCAGATACCATTCTTCCCTGCAGCTAAGGCTCTTTATAACTTGGAAGAGATTGAAGCAACCGGTGAACAGGTACTGAGTCTCTATCCTGACCTGGTTACTTGTTTCGGCTGTAATAATTGCACTAAAAGCTGCCCTCAGGAGCTTGAGGTGATGTGGTTTATGTCTGACGCCATGAGAGGTGATATCCGCGAAGTGACGATTAAGTCCTTTGACTGTGTGATGTGCGGCCTATGTGCGGCTAGATGTCCTCAAGGATTAGTGCCTTATAATATTGCCTTGCTATGCCGGCGCTTGTATGGTCGTTATCTTGCTCCTCCCTCCAAGCACTTAGAGGATAGAATAGCTGAGATAGAGGCAGGTAAATTTGATACCGAGCTGGAAGAATTAAAGGGGACGGAAGAGAGTAAACTACGCCGTCTATATGCTGAGCGTGAAATAGAGTCGGCTTAATAAAAATTATTAGAATGGAGAACAGACAAAATGTATCCTGCTTATATGGAAGACAGCATCCGTAAAGTAGCCGCTACCAGGGAGGGACGATTAAAAGAAACATTTCCTCGCATCACTGATGAAGAAAAAACAGCTTTGTTACAGAAATTTCACCCTGACTTTATCAAAGAAGGTATGCGCCAGCTACTGGTGGGGCCGAACAAAGGTGACCGTACCCCCAACGAAATAGCCGATTTGCTGGAGGGGAATAGCCGCATTAATCCCGATAAAATTGACCTTAATAAGGTTGATTATGATGTGGATGTCCTGGTGGTTGGTTGCGGGGGAGCGGGGGCATCAGCCGCTCTTCTGGCACAAGAAAACGGAGCTAATGTTCTATTAATAACAAAGCTGCGCTTAGGTGATGCCAACACGGTAGGAGCTCAAGCTGGAACACAAGCGGCCGATAGCCCCAATGATTCTCCAGCTATCCATTACTTAGATACTATGGGTGGGGGTCACTTTGCTAATATACCCGAGTTGGTAGAAATACTGGTAAAAGATGCTCCCTCGGTGATTAAGTGGCTTGAGGAGTTAGGTGTCAACTGGGATAAGGAGTCGGACGGCACAATTCGTGAACTGCCTATGGGTGGCCTATCCAGAAAAAGGCTGCACGCTGCACGAGACTACACTGGCTTGGAGGAAATGCGTGTCTTGCGCGATGAGGTTAAAAATAAGAATATAAATTATTTAGAATTTGCATCAGCAATAGAGCTAATAATGGATGACAGGGGGCAAATAGGTGGGGCAATACTGGTAAATTTAGAGACCAACGAATTAAGCTTAGTGCGAGCCAAAGCAGTGGTCATGGCTACCGGGGGTATGGGACGCTTGCATATTCAGGGTTTTCCCACCACTAATCACTATGGGGCTACTGCTGATGGATTGGTGTTAGCTTATCGGGCAGGTGCTGAGCTCATCTTTATGGATACTATGCAATATCATCCCACCGGTGCTGCTTACCCGGTGCAAATTCTGGGGCAGTTGGTTACAGAAAAGGTGCGTGGTCTCGGGGCTCACTTAGTCAATATTGGTGGAGAGCAGTTCGTTATGCCTTTAGAGCCACGGGATGTGGTAGCCTCAGCAATTATTCGGGAATGCCAGGAGTGTCAAACGGGAATAAAGACACCGACCGGGGAAATTGGTGTATGGCTGGATTCACCAATGATTGATATTATACGGGGAGAAGGCACTATTGCCATGGAATTGCCGGCTATGGTTCGTCAGTTTGGTCGCTATAATATTGATATTACCAAGGAACCGATATTGGTTTATCCTGCGCTGCATTACCAGAATGGAGGGATTAAGATTAATACTGACGCGGCTACTACTGTGTCTGGATTGTTTGCTGCTGGTGAATGTGAGGGAGGAGTCCATGGCAAAAATAGACTCGCTGGTAACTCAACAATGGATATATTTGTCTTTGGAAGGCGGGCAGGTAGAGCCGCCGCTCAGTATGCTAAAGAGGTAAAGCCAGGCTCTCTGACGTTAAAGCATGTGCGCCAATGGCAGAAGGGGCTTGAACAAATTGGTTTAGCCGAATTGCGACCAGTCTCACCGTTATTGTTGCCCGACTACGTTAGACATATGCCTGATTACTTACCCGAGTACAGTAAACAGGCGTTATCCGCTAGTCAGGTAAAATTAACTTAAGATTCAGGGAGAACAATATGCCACTGCGTATTCAAACAGATGTTAAAGAAATCGAGACTATTTTAAATGAAATCTTGAATACTAAGAGCCCGCCGGTAGGTCAATGCCGACTCCTTTCCAGCGGCTTTAATCCTGGTCATGCGCTAGATATAACTGAAGATATTAGTGGACATAAAGAATGTATTGGCTGTGGTAATTGTATAGATATCTGTCCTATTTTGTTTCGTGAGCCATCTCGTCGTGAAAAGACAGAACAGCGTACATCAATGGCATTGGAAAGCATAGTTGGTGAGGATTGCGACCAATGTGGTGCTTGTGTTTTGGTTTGCCCTCAGGTAGATACTACTATTAAGAACTATATAGTTAACCGTCGTATGATAGAGGTTATGTCTCGTCTCGAGCAACGAATAGGAGACGAGGAAGAGCTCGATTTAGACCTGTTCCTGGAGGAAGTTATCAATCAAGCTTGACTTATTCTGAAGAGATGTTGAATGGATTTTGAGATACCTGAAGAATTAAAAATGGTGCAAAGCTTGGTAAGAGACTTTGTCAATGACCAGTTGAAGCCTCTGGAGAGGGATATATTGGGGCGAGCGGCTGACATGAGCGATGCCAGGGTGTCTCTGCCATCAGAGGTAGAAGAAAAACTGGTTAAAATGGCTAAGGATATGGGGCTGTGGGGGGTAAGCATACCAGAGGAGCTTGGTGGCATTGGTTTAAGTACTCTGGGTAATTGCCTGGTTGAAGAAGAGCTGGCTCAGACGGTTATCCCATTTAATTTTGGCGATGTCACGCCTATCCTTTTTGATTGTAATAACGAACAAAAGGAAAAATATTTGTTACCAGTGCTTCACCGGCAAAGGGATGTTTACCTGGCACTGATGGAGCCGGGAAAGGGAGCCGATTTCTCCCATTTAGAGATGAGAGCAGAGAAAATAAATGGGCAATATGTTCTCGATGGTAAAAAGGTGTCGCATTCCAAAACGGGCAAAGACTACTGTGCAAGAGGTTTCGCCACCACTGAGAAAGGGACAGGGGAAGGAGTTACTTGCTTC
>SDBV01007660.1_pt1 | contig 14719 bp, 19 predicted proteins | sample 2277081 | NCBI WGS metagenome assembly SDBV01 (sample SAMN10402039, study PRJNA504765) | marine sediment metagenome | isolation source: marine sediment core GS10_PC15, 223 cmbsf | place: Arctic Ocean: Southern Knipovich Ridge | collected 2010
GGGACGTAAGTGGCCGATGAGTCGGGATTATCATTAACGACCCAATCCACATAACCCACTGGCCCTGGGGCAGTGGTGTTATATCCTCTCATGTAATATTGTATTGCCATCTATTCTCCTAGCAAAATACCGCTTTATTGCCTTAAACCTTAGTCCAATTTACTCCGTTAAACACTAGCGTTACTGACTGAAACGCAGTATTTAAGACATAACTTCCACCGCCACTAATTAAAAATCCATTACCAGAAATTGTAATGTTATTAGTTACGGCGTTTCCATTAATATCTGCAATAGTGTAACCTTTTCCTGTAGCAGGTGAGGCGGGAAGATTGATAGTAATTACACCACCCGAACTATCTACTGGTATAAAATCATCTGCCCCAATTACTGTGTAAGGAGAGGAACCAACTAAAATAGTTGAATGTATTTTTCTATTCACCCCTAATGGAACGTTGACTGGCAACCATAATCCGGTAGCAGACTGATAAGATAATAAATATCCGTCAGGTGGATTTGGGAAGGCATCAAAATTCCAAACTACTGCTTTTGTATTACCCATTAGAACCTCGTCAACTCACGCCACTCAACGGTAGCTAGTGCTCTTCTATTCTGTACGCCTGAGTTTGGTATAGTAATTACTAGGTTATTTGTAGAGGCACTAACTATATTAACCCAGTTTCCTCCAACCCATCCAGTTCCATTGTCATCTACAGAAACGGCACTTACATTATCAATGGTTAGGGTCCCGCCCTCAGTATGTGCTAAGACATTAAAAATGTAACGAGCACATACAGGAGTTCCTGAAGTAGCATTTACTAAAACTCTAATAGACATGTCATAAGACTTGCCATTTTCAGTAGCAATATTGTTAGTACCATCTAAAGTCAAAGTAAATGAACCACCAGAATTTGCGGTTCCTGAAACAAGCATTCTTGCAAATTGTTCTGTTCCGGCTAAGCTACTAAATGAGCGAGCGGCATGGCTATATTGTCCAAAATTATTGGCTTTAGCAAATTCACCATGAACAAATGCCCCAGAGGATCCTACATTATTGTAGTATCCGTACGCTGTACTCCAGTCACCATTAATAGTGTTATAGCTTCCCCAAGCTTGGCTATAGCCAGATGAAACTTGATTTACATTGTTGTTGCTACCCCAGGCACTATTATACAATCCACTGATACTATTATTGGCTCCAGAAACAAAGGAATATTGTGAGCCAGTCTGAATAACATTGTAATATCCAAAAGCGGCGGCATAATTAGAGTTATCATTAATTTGATTATAATATCCCCAAATACTTACATAAGAAGAATTTCCAACAGTATTGTTGCTTCCATGAACGTCTGCATTATTTGATCCAGCCAAGGTAGTATTGCTAGTTCCATAAATAGCATGATTTAATCCTAAGATAGAATTATTAGACCCATAAATTGTAGTGTACGAAGAAGCAATTGTCTGGCCTAATGTATTGCCACTTCCCCATACATTAGCATAATTAGATCCAGAATAAATAGTATTGCCTGTTCCTTGAATAACAGAATTATTAGAACTAATAGTATTAGTATCACCAATAATAGAAGATCCCGTACCAGAGATGGTATTTGAATTACCTAAAATAAAAGACTTGTTTGAGCTAATAGTATTATTGGCTCCAGCAAAAATAATAGAGTTTTGTCCGCTTATAGTATTTGTACTTCCATTAATAATTGTGCTGTATTGGGCGCTTGATTGAATTGTATTTGAAACACCAGTAAGTATCATAGTATAACCATCGGTTGTGCTATGAACTGTATTGCTAGCTCCACCTAATACTGAACCAAAAGTACCAGCTAAATCAATTTTATTAGATAATCCATTTAAGATCATAGATCTATCAGCGGTGATAGAATGACCCATTCCATTTAAAATAGATGAGTAAGATCCTGAAATAGTATTAAGCTGACCATTGATAATAGAGCCATAATTTCCAGCAGTAATACTATTAGCATTACCAGCAGCAATAAAACTTTGAGTGCCTACAGTAGTATTAGAGATTCCTCCAATAATATAGTTTTGTGAACCAGTTGTTTGATTCGAAGTTCCGCTTAAAATAGCAGACTGTATACCTGATACTACATTAGAGCTACCAGCACCAATAAAGCTTTGAGCCCCGCTAGAATTTATAGTATTGCTCTGTCCGCCTACGATGGCAGCGCCGGCCAATCCAACAGACAAACCTACAACATTAAGCTGACCGCCCACAATGCTTGAATAATTGGAGGATACCTGATTCTGGTCTCCGCCTAAAATAGAGCTGTAGTTAGCTGTTACGCCAGTAGTTACGCCAGTTGAACGACTGCTTAAATTAACAATACCCGTCTTAGTGTTATCAATAGGTGATTGGGTAATGTATCTATTAGATCTAATATTGGTAGTAGTTGAATTGTCTAGAGCATCAAAAACAACGGCTGAACGCTGAGGCTCCCATTGGGTTAATCCATTATTCCAAGTTAAAACATATCCGTCACGAGCGGCAGTCATCGTGCCGACGGTAAGTTTAGTTCCTTGTAAATTAGAAACTGTTTGGTTAATCTTTGTGCCAGACAAGTCGCCATAGGCAAAGAAACCAATCTGAGGCTCCCACCAACCTAAGCCAGCATTGGCTGTAGCGTTCCAAGTTAGAGTGTATCCGTCACCAGCAGCATCTGTTTGAAGTAACGAGGCATTTGGGTTAATAGCATGATTTTGGAGGCCAACTACAGTTTGAGTATAAATACTACCAGATAAATCACCTGCGGCAGTAAATGGATCAGTATCAATACGATGCCAATAACCATCTGGCCTTCTAGCATATAAACCCTCAATATTATAACCATCTTCTCTTAGGTACAATGATCCTGGAATGCGGTTTTCTGTTGGAAAGCCAAAACCAGTGCTAATGGTTACGCCAGTATTGCCAATAAAAAATGGATTATTTACTTGTGGTGAAGGAGAAAATGGATTGTTTATGCGGGATTCAAGAATGTCAAACCTAGTTCTGACGCTAGCATACACTCCGGCAGGAGTAATTCCTAGTTCATTTTCAATAGCCAAAACTGCTTGTTGAAGCGCATTTATGGCCGCTGCTTTGTCGTCATAAAAAGTCATTTATTACCAGCCCGTTCGCAGATTACTCATATATGCATGATATTTAGTATGATTGCGCTAAGGAATGGTATTTTAGAAAAATTCAAATCATTTACCTTTTAGGAACAAACTGTATAAATAATTTTATGCAATCCATGGGGTATTTTTTATTACTCTGATTGAGCTAGGAGATCCACTTGAGGCCACATAAAGCCAAGCGCCATCTGGAGTTAATCGAGGAGTTATACGGAATGGAGTTATTGCTCCATTATAAGATGCCTGAATTCCACCAAAACCGCCACCATGTGCCCCTTCTGGATCACATTGATATATGCTTGTACTAGAAATAGTTGAAATAGAGCTATCTATCATCCAAACAAATTGACCATCCCACATACATTCGCTAGTAGATGCAACTAAAGAAGCATTGCCGGCAGTTAAAACTGCAATATTACTTCCAGTTACAGGATCCATTTGAAATAAGTATTTTTGATTAGTAGACATTAAATTTGCTGAAACATATAAGTATCTACCGTCATAAGTACAACCTGTTGGAGTTAACGTAGATGGAGAATAAGGGCCAAAATCACTATAATATGTAATAGCATTAGTTGCTAAGTTAATTTTAGCAACTCTTTGGGTTGTAGGTTGAGGAATAAATAACCAAGAGCCAGCATTTGTTCCAACCATTTGTAAGCAGTTAACATCTAAAGTAGCGATATAAGGAGATAAAGATACTGCCGACCAAGGGTTTTGAATTTGATATAAGTGACCTGCTCCATCTGTAAAATATAGTGATGTTCCATCAAAATACAATCTAGACATGCCGGCTGTCAAACCAGAAACAATTGGTGTGACAGTAGCTGTTACTAAATCAATTTTAGCTAAATTACCTCCAGCACTACCTCCAATATAAATAGCTTCATGAGAACCAAAGCCAGTTCCACCTACAAATTCTATTCTGTCCCAACCAGAAATACCAACACTAATATTGGTAACTACAGCTCCAGTAGAATAATTTAAAATTGTAACGGCAGGCACAGCATTATTTACTACGGCCAGATAGGTGCCAGCGGGTAAATTACCACCTCCACTAGTCCTGATCATGCACATATCTCTTACAGATCCTGTATCAGCAGAGTAAAAGGGTACTGGACCAGTTGGAGATCTAAAACCAGGATGTGTTGCTGCCCTTCTTCCCCTGCTATTATCTGTTGTTAAAACAGAAAGTAAATTTGGATTACCAGTTGGTGAGAAAAATCCACCATTAATTATTCCGCCAGGATGATCTGTAGTTAATTGAATCAATCCATAATGAGTCGTATCTTGTGCTCCTAATAACTTACCAACATCACTAGTACCAGTAATATCTGCAATGGGCTTATTATGAGCAGCCACAACTGTTGATGCCACTGATCCAAAACCGGGACCAGCAGTAGTGTCACCAGTTAGCTGAGTAATTGAGGCAGGAACATCTACTGTTGCTGAGTTACCTACAACAGAGGTCGTTATTCCAGTATCAGTAAAATTAATAGATGTAACTCCAACACCAGCTAAAGTACCCTGACTATAAATAGCCACTCCTGTTGCAGGAGGTTTTTCCCAGGCAGCAGTATTATTTGAAGTTTTAGTTAAAATAGATCCGACATTGGACAAAATCCAATCTGGATTGGTAATGCTGTTAAATGGATTATTAGAAAATCTTATTCCAAAACTTCCGCCATTGATAATTGGTAATCTTTGGAAACTTTGTGTACCGCTATAAAAAGCACCACCACTGATAATGTTAATATACGTTGCCATTATCCACCTCCACCAGCGGTTCCTATTTGAATAGCATTACCCCATACCTGAGAATTATCAAATAGATTAAAAACATAGTCTGTAGCACTTAAAGGGTTTCCTACAAAAATAGGGCCCAAACTATGACCAAATCCGCTTAATTCAGGCGTAAATTGATAACCATCCATAACAGTATATCCATATAAATTAATTACTCCACCAAAAGAAGCATTAATTAATGAGCTACCAGAATTGGAGTTTAGATTAAGGAGCCAGCAATTGACAAAATCTACTCCAATTTGAGAGGTGGGAGAGACCCCAATACCAAAAAATGGAATATTTGATATTAAGTTAGTAAGCCATATAGTTAGATTTTGAAAAAAACAAGGATTTATAAGTTGTGCCCCAGGAGATATAGTTAAAATTGGTAAATTATTTGCTGCTGTTCCTGCGGGAGCCGGAAATGTTGCCAATCTATTCAAACTAAGATTTAAAATACCTGCGCCCTTATACCCAACAATATATGTATTGTTTTTTAAGTCCCATGTTCCGGGATCAATTGTTGCCCCTGTACCTGGTGTTACCAAACTATCATCAATAACTATTGTCATAGGTGTAGATGGTGTTTGGTTTCTTGTAGCCATTAAAGTAGTCCAACTACTAAATACATTAGCTTCGGTTCCAACATATAATGGTTTATACACAAGAACCGCATTGCCTGCTGGGCCTGCCGGTCCTGCCGCTCCTGCTGGTCCAGCCGCCCCGGCCGCTCCTGCTGCTCCTGTCGCTCCTGCTGGGCCTACAGGACCAATTGGGCCTTGCTGTAGATACACGTCTGGATCTAAGACGAATTTAGTTCCGTCCCATCTCAAATATCCTGGCCTCAATATACTAGTCATCTATCCTCTTAGATTTTTATAACCAAGAAGATGCCAAATTGTTAGTATATTTATTCTTTATGAGCGCTTAATACTGAATCAATTAATCGAACACGCTCTTGCATGTTATCTATATTAATTTGAAAATAGCGCAATTGCCACATTTCTAGCATGAACTTCACCATGCTGTCGATAGCCACCACTCCGTCCCAATTTATAGACTCTCGTACCCCGTCAGCCTTGAGGGTTGCCTTGGACGGACGAACAAAGAATATAAATGAATCTGGGCTTTTTAAACTTTCAATATAGCTGCTGTTAGTCGCATAGGCCAGCAAGTCAGGAAGAATCCTGGTGTGCTGGGCAGCATAGGCTAAACAGTCAAAACTTCTATCTGATACAAAAGATTTGTATTTTGATTCTTCATCCAATTGACGATGAAGAATAGCGCGCTGGTATTCGTCTACCATTTTCATATCGTAGCGCAAAGTGTCTAAATGAAGTTCTTTTTCTGAGAGCACCGCCCGAGCCACTTCGGTAATCATTGGCAGTTTATACTTCTCAGACACATAACGAGCACAGGTGGTTTTACCAGTAGAGTGAGACCCAACAAAATATACTTTCATAGAAATGCCTTTAATCTATCTATTTTAGAAAAATGAATAAAATACTTTTCCTCTAAATGTGTAGGGAAGATAACTACTTCTGTAGTAAGTCCGCCTAAACTCCTACAGCAAATAAAACTAAGTTTACGGAAGCCTAGCTGCAAAGCAGATCTCATACCCGCTACATTATAAGTAAATTTAGGATGACCAAGTAGCATTCCTTGATAAGGAATAACAAAATCTGTAGATTCAATTTTAACAATTCGAGATACTTCTTTGGTATCAAATCCTAAATAATCTACGATTCTTTGAATGCGCTCTGATTTATTCAACTCCATGTCAGACAAGAAAGTGTTCTTCATGGAAGATTCAAAATCGTGCAACTCTTTAAATGACATTGGAAATAAGCTTCTTGAATTCCTCTGTAGTTAGTTCCACTGCATTAGTAATCTTCTTAAGAGGATTCTCATGATCACGAGCAGAGATAATAATAACTATGTTGCCAGGAGTCTCAGACTTCTTACAGTCAATATAACTTTTGTCTTCAAATTCAATTTTCATCGAACTGTCCTCAAGGATGCAACCAACCTTCTATTGGGGCTGTTTTTGGTTTCGGCATCATAAATGTATATTGCTGCTGGTAACTTTATTACCCCACTCAGAAATTTTTCAGTTTCTTTTATGGCAGAGGAAAAACTATCATAACTAAAAAGATCTTCTTTATCTTCTTTGTGCCAATCCCAAATCAAATTAACAATGAACATTATAGGCTCTCCCTACTAGTTAGAATCTCTATGTGGTCATCATGGACGAATATAGAGTGTTCAAAGTGAGCGCCTATATCATTGGTTACTACAGTCCAACCATCATCCAATGTTTTTGTACTATTAGACCCTAGGGTCAGCATTGGCTCAATGGCAATAGATAAACCTTTTTGAATTCTAATACCCTCATCTTGTGCTGATTTGTTAGCCACAAAGGGAGCAGCATGAGGGATGTTCCAGTCTAGTCCGTGCCCGCCGTATTTATCAACAACTCCAAAGCCTTTACCTTTGGCAAATTTACTGATAACAAACCCTATGGCTCCTAGTCTTTTACCCACACCTACTGCCGCTATACCACGATTTAAGGCTTCTTCGGTAGCCTGTATTAGGCTAACATGCATAGGGCTCTTGGGCTGCCCATAAATGCAAGTAATGGCAGTATCAGCTATAGCTCCTTGAAAAGTAACTCCTAGATCAAAACTAACTACATCGCCTTCTTGTAGTTTTTCATCTTTAGGAATACCGTGGACTAATTCTTTGTTGACAGAAATACAAACGCCAGCAGGAAATCCTTTGTAACCTTTGAAGGTAGGAGTTCCGCCAGCATCTATAATGAATTTTTCTGCTATATTGTTTAGTTCTAATAAAGAAAGCTCTGTTTTATTATCAACATAGTTTTTCAACATAGATAAAGTTTGTGCTGCAATTTTTCCAGCTACCCTTTGTCTATCTAACCACAATTGATCTTTGAGCTTAATCAATCCATTTGTATTAAATGAATTATTGTTTTCTAATCTCATCTCAACTTACCTTAATGAGCTTATAGTTTATGTCTAATCCCAGATTTGATATCGTTTAGTTTTACCACTTCTTGCTTAACCTTACCTACGTCTTGATAGTCTACATAGTCTTTAAAAGCGTCTGAGCCCAAAAGAGCAATGATTTTCCTATCTAGCATAAGCAATAGGTTAGTCATATAGTTAACTGTAGCCCTATCAATTGCAGGGTTAGCGGTAGAGTTAACTACATATTGCCTTATGGCAATCAAATCTGTTATTTCTTTCAGATTCATTATCTTCCCTGTGGAGGGGGCTGAATAGCGCCATCTCTAATGATTTCGCCAGCCTCACTGATAGCGTCACGATCAGTTAGACCATACTTCATATAAAGCTGAAGTACAACATACTTATATGCAAGCTCGGACTTTTCATTGTTAGCCAATGCAGTCTTTGCTTCAGCTAGAGCAGTTTGTCTTTGAGACTTAGCTAGCTCTAAAGCCATTCTATCTACTTCTGATAGCCTTTCCTGTGCGGGTGGTGGGGGAGGAACTGCACTCAATGCGGCCTGCACTTCAGGGGAAGGTCCAGACTCTACAACTTCAGATTTATTTTTAACAGCTTTCTCTTTGCTCATGTGATGAACTCCTTACAAAATTTCAGCAGCCTTGGATGCAAGCTTACTACGCTCACCTTGGGTAAACGTAATATGTCCAGCCAAGTCAGAATCTTTAAACTTTTCAATTACGTGGGTTAATCCGTTACTAGTTGCATCTAGTAAGGAATTATCGATTTGTTCTATATCACCTGTTAGAATGATTTTGGTATTCTCGCCAGCACGAGTTAGAATGGTTTTAACTTCTTCCTTACTTAAGTTCTGGCATTCATCAATTAGAATAATTGCATTTGGAATACTTCTACCTCTAATATAGGTAATAGCTTCCATTTCAATTCTTCCCTTTTTCTGGAACATTTCTAGATCTCTCTTCCAATCGGCACCAACCTTATTGCTGAACAATATTTCAAAATTGTCCATAATAGCTTGGAACCAAGGAGCGAGCTTTTCTTCCATAGTGCCTGGTAAATATCCAATATCATTTCCTACTGGTTGAATTGGCCTATAGATAATAAACTTTTCATACTCTCTGCGAGAGATAACTAGCTCTAGTGCAGTTGCAAGTACGATCAAGCTTTTGCCCGTACCAGCACGACCAATTAAGGTTACTAGATCTATGCTCTTATCCATGATTAAATCAACAGCAAAAGTTTGCTCTTTGTTACGAGTCTTAATGCCCCATGGGTAATTTTTACGAACTAGCGTAACTTCATTGAAAGCTGTTTTACGGCCCAGAGAAACTCCATTACCATCTTTGTCTTGGAAAAGAATGCACTCATTAGGCTCAAGCTTTAAACCATACGCTCTTGGATCAATAACTCCAGCGTTCATCAAATCAACACCAGCTTCTTCATGCTCAACAGTTTGAGTTCCCATGTAAAGGTCACTAAGCGAGAATTTGTCGCCTTGATGTGAAATTGCATCCATACCTCTAGACTTAGCTTTGACTCGTAAGTTGATGTCATTGCTAACTAAAGTTACATCATGCTCAGGGTGATGCATCCAATTGTGATAGGCACAAGCTAAGATTTGAGTGTCACCGTAAGTTGGATCACCAAAACCAGCAAAGTGTGGCTCTTCTAGAGAGTGGTGTGTTGCATCAATTTTTAACAACACATCATCATCTAGCTGCACACCAGTAGTGATGTCCATCTTCTCGCTAATTTCATCTAATAGTCTAATGCAGACCCTGGCATTTTTGCCAGCTTCACCAGATTGCTTTTTAAGCTTATCTAGTTCATTTAAAACTGCAATTGGGATAACAACATCACTGCTTACAAATTGCTTCCACGCACAAGGATCATAAATTAAAGTTGACGTGTCAAAGATATATGTTTTTCTCATTGATTCTCTTGTTCTTCAAAAAGGGACCAAAAGCTTACTTCCATTTCTAAGTATAATTGCTTCCTGGGATCTATCTCTCGTAGATCTCTTTTTAGTTTGTATGTTGGTTTAAACCATTCAGCAATCCTCTCTCCTTCAACGTACACTTGCATGTGTCCATCCAAATCGTCTATAACCTGGATACTGTAAGTAGCTAGTATGCCACGTAATTTTATTCTTTGATCAACCGATAATGGTCCGTCAGTGGTCCAGAATTCTTGAATTGGAACTCCCATTTCTTCTAGAATATTCTTTAAAAAACGAGTTCTTTCTTCTTCTTCCACTTTCTTGGTATTCTCGTCATGATTGAGAAGTAGAGTAGCTTTCATCCCATTACCAATGTAAATTAATTAGTATCTTTAGCACTTACTCCAACCACAACTTGCACATTTGACACATTTATCTTCGTAAATAAAGGGTCCTTCTGCGCCACAGTCTGGACACTTTTTCTCTGATGTAGACTTAGTTCCATCTGCAATATAGTTCTTAAGTACTCTGGCAATAATTTTAGAAAAAGAGGTTACATCAGAATGCTTATCTTTTAGCAATTGTTCTACAACGTACTGTACTGGAGTGCCATGGCGAAGGGCCAAGGAAATAGTTCTAGTAAAGGCTCCGAAATTAGCATTATCAAAAACATTAGCAATATCCTTGATTAGCATTTGGTCATCACCCTCACCAATAATCAAATTGTATGATGTAATGCCTTCTACTTTACCATTTTTGACAATTCTTCCTGTTTTGTATTTATTGGGAATATCTACATACTTAGAAAGACCTCCGAAAACTTCGTAAGGCTTTCCGTTAAGTAAGCCAACAAAGATAGTCCAAGCTTCACCACTAATCTTTACTTTTTTGATTTCGCAATTAAGCTCCAAAGGACGCTTAGGTGCCATCACATATTCTATCTCATTTGGTCTGCCGTCTTTAGATTCTTTTTTCTTGGTCTCAGACTTATTAACCAATACGCCATCACGGCACTTATCACGGTAAACTGTAAATCCTTTGCATCCAGATTCCCAGGCTCTCATATAAACCTGAGACACTAAATCCTTAGTTACTTGTTCTGGAAGGTTGCAAGTTTTACTGATGCTGTGGTCGATAGATTTCTGAGCAGCAGCTTGGATATCTACAGATGCAACCCAATCAATTTCAGCAGAGGTAGCTCCCCAGTATGGAGACTTTTGAATGTCACTCTCTCCTGTTGCCTGCATCCATTTCTTTACACCATGATGATATACAGTAAACTCTTGCCACTGATCTCCCATGGCATCTACGAAATCAACTCTAGCATTTTTGTCAGAAGGATTGTGCTTCTTACGACGAACATAAGATAACATGAACACTGGCTCAATACCAGAAGTTGTTTGGGTAAGCGCTGATACAGAGCCAGCGGGAGCCGTAGTAGTATTGGCAATATTTCTTCTACCAGACTTTTTCCATAGCCGTTTTGTGTCTGGTGAGCAATCTTCAAAAATACTATTGAGGTATGGATGATCCTTCTCTAATTCATAGTTGAAGAGTGGGAAAGCTCCGCGCTCTTTGGCCATGATACAAGAAGAGGTATGAGAACCGACTGCCAAAGCACGATAGATCTTAAAGGTCATATCAATAGATTCTGGTGAACCATATCTAACGCCCAACATAGCTAATGCATCGCCTAATGCAGTAATACCTAGGCCAGTTCTACGGCCGCTCTCATTCATATCACGAATCTTCTTCCAAAGATTAAACTCTACAGCTTTAACCTCTGGTGGTTCTGGATCTGCCTCAATCTTAGCAATAATGCGATCAATGCATTCAATTTCTAAATCAATAATATCATCCATCAATCTCTGAGCAATAACTGCGTGTTGATGGAACTTCTTGAAATCAAATGACGCTTTTTCCATGAAAGGATTTTTTACATAAGAAGATAGGTTCAATACCAACAATCTACAAGCATCATAAGCTGGTAATACAATTTCTCCACAAGGATTAGTAGAGATTGAATCGTGACCAAATTGGCCGTAGATATCTGATGGAGTGTGTCTCTTAACAGTATCCCAAAACAATAGTCCTGGTTCTGCGGAAGCCCATGCAGAGTCAATAATCTTATCCCAAATTTCTTTGGCTTTAACTTTCTTGGTAACTTTAGCATCTTCTACAGAAGCATCTACTGGCCAACGCAATACATATTCTTCGTTGGCTTTGACAGCCTGCATAAATGCATCATTCAAACGAATAGATATGTTGGCGCCGGTAACTTTCTTAAGGTCACGCTTGATGTTGATGAATGTTTCGATTTCAGGGTGATTGACAGAGATTGTTTGCATCTCTGCACCTCTGCGTCCATTCTGTGCAACTTCACGGCAAGTATTAGAAAATCTTTCCATGAAGACGGCAATGCCGTCAGTGGTTCTGGCGGCATTATTCGTTACAACATCTTTAGGGCGAATGCCCGAGATATCTAATCCTACTCCGCCTCTGCGCTTCATAATCTGAGCTAGCTCTTGGTCAGCTAACATGATGCCGCCATATGAGTCTAGCTTGTCAGAGTGAACGCCCTGAATAACGAAGCAATTGGAGAGACTTTGTAGTTGGAATGGATTGCCAATAGCAGACATAGGACTGCCTTGTGGTACAATGAATTGAAAGCGATCAATCAAGTTAAATATCTCATCCTCCGAAAGAGGATTAGGATATTTGCTTTCAATGCGAGCAAACTCTTTTGCCAAACGATGATGCATGTCACGAGGAGTTAGCTCAAGAAATTCACCCTTTAAGTTTTGCAAGGCATATTTGTCGACGAAAACTTTCGCTGCAAACTCGTCACCATTAAAGTACTCTACTGACGCTTCAAAAACCTGAGAATAAGTATACACCTGCATAATTCGTCCTTAGAATTAAGTTAAAAACTTCCATTATTCAGCCTTGCTGACTGTTTATATTTTAATGTTCTCTTTCATGACAGAAAGAGCGCTGTTTATTATCTTGATACAGCTTAATCGCGATATGCCTAATTGTTTGCATATCTTGTTAATAGACATTGGCTTATCACCATCGAATCCAAATGCTAGGTTAATAACTTCTTTTTGCTCGTTTGTTAGTTTAGAAACTGCGCCATAAATAGCGTTAGTTACCTGAGACTCTTCGAGTTCTTTATCTGGGCAATATCTCTCTTCAACCAACAAAGGCATAACGGACTCTTTGTGTGGAGTATTGTTCTTAGCAACCTTTAGTGGATACCTAATAGTTGTGTGCTAATTAGCACTACGAGAAATTCTAGTATCAATATACTTATGTGCCCACCAAAAGAAAGAACCTTTCTTTGGGTTGTAGTTATTCATAGCTTTAACCAGGGCCTCGAACCCTTCTTGGTTCAAGTCATCGTAGTTGTTAAAAGCCTTATATCTGCCGGTTTTCATGGTAACTAAGTACCGAAACTTCTCCATGCAGATCTTTTCATGCTTCTTCAATTCAGAAATGATCTTAGGGTCGCCGGCTTCTTTCGCCCGCTTTCTAAGATCTATTAATTTGATCATTAAGTCTTGTGCTTCGATTTCCGTCAACATTCTTTTACCTGCTTAAAGTTGAAAGTATTTACATACTGAATTATTGATACGACGAGAGTAATTGCTAATATAAAGCGTATAACGCATGAATTTATTTGTTGATTTCTTCCTCTAATAATTCGATCACTGACTCTACTGTGGCCTTCATAATTTCTTCATCATCTAAAGTCAGTACGAATTTAAGCAACTCAACAACTTGTTGCATCTTTTGTTTTGTTGGGTTGCTCTTCTTCTTGGACATGACATTAACTATAATTGTCTTTTGCCCAACCAGAGCCACTTAATATAAATGTTCCGCCAGAAGAGATGAGTCTTACAACCTTCTTAGGCTCAAGCCCCTCTTCTTTACACTTAGGACATTCAGTTAATTGTTCATTGATTGAATGGCTCTGTTCAAAATCGCCATGCAATTCACATCTATATTCGTAGGTCGGCATATTTCCTCAGTTTAACTTGTACTTGTTGAGTAATGTAATCTCTTTCTTTATGCTGTCAATTTCCGTGCCAACTTTCGACATTTCTTCCCTAATCTTTTTTATTTGGGAAATCTTCTCAATTGTTGGTGTTTGGGAATCTTCTTCAATTTCTTTAATCTTACCAATTAAAGAATATAATTTGCTTGTGGTTACAAACAAACGGGAGGCTAAAAGATCTTTTTGATGCTTATCCATGTTTCCAGATCAAAACTTTTAAGGTTGTAATCTAGATACTCAATCTTGCCCTGAGGATCCACTTTTACGTACGTAGTTTGTGAGTTGCCGGGAGCCATATCTATAGCACCAATAGCAACACCATCAACTTTTATAATTACCTCTTTATTAGTTTTGTTTACTTTACCTTTAGAAGAGATAGTTATTGGGTGCTTCATCTACCGCGCTCTCTCTTGGCTTTATCCATTCGAGTTTGCATATCATGATATTTTTGTTCGCCAAGTAAGTTTGCATATACTTTTTCTTTAGCATGTGCATCCTTTTTAAGAACCTCAGCATCAGCCTTGGCTTTATCTATCAAGTCCTGGCCTGTTAGCTCTACAACTCCCTTGCCACCCAAGGAAATAAATCTAACTACAGTCTCGGCCTTGCTAGCGGGGCATTCTTTTGGTGGCTCAGCTTTAATCGAATAACTATCTTCCCATTCGTGCTGACAGGTATTACATCTGTGTGCGTATTTTGAATCGTATCCTTCTTTTATAATTAAATATAATCTTTCATCTTCTAAATCGATCATTTGATATTTAGTTGTGTTTGTGTTTATGT
>SDBV01007661.1_pt1 | contig 14719 bp, 11 predicted proteins | sample 2277081 | NCBI WGS metagenome assembly SDBV01 (sample SAMN10402039, study PRJNA504765) | marine sediment metagenome | isolation source: marine sediment core GS10_PC15, 223 cmbsf | place: Arctic Ocean: Southern Knipovich Ridge | collected 2010
TAGTCGCCGAGGGCCGAGCCGTAATCGCGGCGTTGCGTGTGCTTTTCGGCCCGCACGAGGTACGCCTCGGCGATGGCGTCCTTGACCTCCTGCGAGGCGGACGTGAGCTGGCGGGCCTGCTCAAAGCTCGTCATGGCGCCACTGAGATCGCCCCGCTCCAGGCGCTCGCGCCCGATGCCGACGTAGGCCTTGGCCAGGTCGCCGTCGTAGGCGGGCATGTGGCCGGAAAGTTCGCTCGCGGTCTTGAGGGTTTGCAGGGCATCGCTGTAGTGCTCACGCCGGAGTTGCGTCTTGCCGAGCAGTTGGCGGACGAACGCGCCGCCCGGGGCTTCCTTGACCATGTCCGACAGGCGTTTCTCGAGCTGAATGAGCTCCGCGCTGTTTGCTTCGCGGATGGCGTTGTTGAACTGCAACAGTCCGTTGCTGCCGTCGCCCTCGTCGAGCAGAGCGTCGCCCAGCAGGATCTTGCCGGGCACGTTCTCCGGGCTGCGCTCGGTCAACGCGATCAGCAGGCGGATGGCCTCGCCGCGCTGGCTGGGCGTTTTCAGCAGGCCGCGGACCCGGGCCAGGACTTCGTCATCACCCTGCTGGAGAATGCGGGCGTTGTTGGCGTCGTTGTCGTAGCCCACCGTCGGATTGAGCGCGTGGGCCTTGAGGAACAACTGCTCGGCTTTTTCGTAGTTTTCGTCCGATAGCTCGGTGTAGCCGAGCGCATGCACGGCTGCGGAGTTGGTGGGGTTTTCGTCGAGCAAGTTGTTCATCAGCGTGCGGGCCGCGTCGTACTTGCCCTCATCGATGAAGGTCAACGCCTGCTTGACGGCCTCCTCCTCGGCCTTGATCTGTTCTTCGGACCTGACCAGCGCGGGAATGCCGCTCGTCTGCCCGGCCATGGTCGCGGCCAGGTCGAACTGCGGGACCAGCGGGCCGTTCACGACTGGCGATCCGCCGTAAAAGGAGAAGCCGCCGCCGAGCGTGACCATGCTGGCGGGTCCGAAAAGAGAGGTGCGTTTCGCGGCGGAATTCGCGGTGCCGCCGGCAGCGGACGTCATGGTACCGAAGATGGGGAGCGGTGTGTAGTTTGTGCCAATCTGCATAGCCGTCGTTCCGTGTAGAGGGACTTCTCGCAGAATGAAGGGTTCAAATCGGCTGCCGACGAAGTCAAGTTCGGAATGGAAAAAATCGGCGTGAGTGGCAGGTTCTCGGACGCACCCGGTGTGCGCTGCCGGGTCCGATTCGTGATTTGCTCCGTTGGCGGGGTGGTCGTAGGCGTGACGGAAGTCATCAGAGCTGCCGGTCCAGCCGGCGATATTGGATCGCTTCGGACAGATGGACGGCGCTGATCTGCTCTTCGCCGGCCAGGTCGGCGATCGTGCGCGCGACGCGGAGGACCTTGTCGTGCGCCCGGGCGGAGAGGCCCAGCTCGCTGACCGCCTGACGCAGCAGCCGCTCGCCTTCGTCGTCGATCGTGGCGTGTTTGCGCAGCTCGCGCGAGGTCATGCTGCCGTTGGTGGTGGTGCGGTCAGCGCCGAAACGCCGGCGCTGGACCTCCAGGGCCCGCTCGACCTGCGTGCGTAAGGTGACGCTGTCGGTGCCCGGGCGCATGCCGCGCAGCTCGGAGATCGGCACCGCCGGGACCTCGATGTGAATGTCGATGCGCTCCAGCAGGGGGCCCGAGATGCGCGCCAGGTAGCGGTCGATCTGCGGGGCCGAGCACTTGCAGGGCTTGCGCGGATCGGTGAAGTAGCCGCACGGACAGGGGTTCATCGCCGCCACCAGCATGAAGTCGGCGGGGAATTCGACGGCGCTGTGGGCGCGCGAGATGGTGACCACCCGGTCCTCGATCACCTGCCGCATCGCTTCGAGCACGCTGCGGTTGAACTCGGGGAACTCGTCCAGGAACAGAACGCCGTGATGGGCCAGCGAGACTTCGCCGGCGGTCGGGATGGTGCCGCCGCCGACGAGGGCCGGCGTGCTGATCGAGTGGTGTGGTCGGCGCACGGGGCGCGTGGCCATCAGGCTGGTGTGGCCCTTGAGCTTGCCGGAGGCGGAGTAGATCCGCGTGGTCTCGAGCGCTTCCTGCAACGACAGCGGCGGCAGCACGGTCGGCAGACGCTTGGCCAACATGGTCTTGCCGGTGCCCGGCGGGCCGATCATCAGCACGTTGTGCCGGCCGGCGGCGGCGATCAGCAGCGCCCGCTTGACGTGCTCCTGTCCGCGCACGTCGGAAAAGTCCCCGTCGTACCGCGCTGCGACGGCAAACAGCGCTTCAAGATCACAGGTGGTCGGCTCCAGCGGCAACTCGCCGGCCAGGAAACTGACGGCCTGCGCGAGCGAGTCGATGCCGTAGACCTCGATGTCATCGACGACCGCGGCCTCCTCGGCGTTTTCCCGGGGCACCAGCAGGCCGCGAAAGCCGTTCTCCTGGCACAGCAGCGCAAGGGAAATCGCCCCCTTGATACTGCGTACGCGACCGTCCAGCGCGAGCTCGCCGGCCATGAGGTAGTGGTCGGCCGTTTCGCTGCGCAACTGGTCGTCGGCGAGCAGCAGTCCCAGCGCGATCGGCAGGTCGAACGCCGGCCCTTCCTTCCGGATGTCCGCCGGCGCCAGGTTGATCGTCGTCTTGGTCTTGGGCAGCGCGTAGCCGGAGTTGAACAGCGCGCTGCGAATGCGGTCGATGCTCTCCTTGACGGCGGAGTCCGGCAGGCCGACCAGCGTGGGCACACCGAAGCCGCGACCGCTGACGTCGACCTCCACTTCGCAGGGATAGGCCTCGATCCCCGCGAGGGCCATGCTGTGGATCCGGGCGAACATGCGGGGATTCTAGACGGGGAGTCCCCACAGGCCAAGACCGGCGCCCGGCTTCGTGGCCGGACCCGTTGCTGGCAGCCCAGCCACGCTCCGCGCGCACTGTTGCGTCGTCTACAGGTGGCAAGTCGCTGCCGTGCCGGCGACTATCCGAAGTGCCGAATCAGCTCGTCGCGTCAGGCCGCCGCGCCTGATGTGCCGGATGCACGTCCACTTCGTGCCTGCGCGTCAGTTGCCGTGCACGCGCACCACCAGGGCGTCACGCAACATGCGTCCCGGGGCGTAGAAGTTGCCCGGCTCGCTTGGGACCTGTCCTCCCACGATGACATGCTGCTTGTGAGCCGAGTCGTAAATCGCTGTATGACCGCAGCGCAGCAGGCGTTGACTCGTTCCGGTCTCGGTCCATGAATGCCGGCTCAAGTCGAAGATGTGCACGGCGCTCGGCCCCGCCGGACCGCCGTCTGCGAGTGACATGCCGCCAACCAGTACGAGCACATGCTGCTCGTCATCGTACGTCAGCGTCGCGCCTTCGACGGGACCCGGGCGTGAGCCGCTACCAGCGTGTCGCTTCCATTTCAGCGTTCGTAAATCCAGCTCGAACACCTCAGTGTCGCGTACGATCTCGTTTTCAACGTAACCGGCGCCGCCGAAGATGTAGAATCGCTCGTTCCTTGCATCGAGCGCGCCGCAGTGATTCCAGCGTGGGCGCGGGACGCTACCGCCGGGCTGAAGCTGCTGCCACTTGCCGGCCTCCAGATCGTACCCCCACAAATCAGCCAATGGCGTGTAGCCGTACTGTGGATGCGGCCCGCCGTCGCCACCGTGCAGGATGAGCCGATCGCGCTGCGGGTCCAGCACCATGACGGCGCCGTTGCGGGCCCGCGGCCCGTCGTGGGCGTCGGCCATGCGCTCCCACGCAGGCTTCTCCTGGCTGAGGTGCAAGCGCCAGAGCGTGCCCGCGGGTTGCTCGCCGCCGCGCGGCCAGCCGCCATGCAAGTACAGTGCATCTCGTTTCGGATCGTAGACGAGCGTCGGCGCGGCCACCGCGTCGGGCGACGCACCTCCGACCGAGACCAACGACCACCGCCGGGTATCGAGGTCCAGTCGGCGCAGCGCGGGGGCGGCGTCCGGACTGTCGCGGTCCACGCCGCCGAAGACCAGCATGGCATTACGCTTGCTGTCGTGCGCAGCGGCGGCCAGCATGCCGGCGGTCGGCGCGTTGTCGGTCATTGCGCGCACATTCGCGCGGTACTCAGGTTCCTCACCGGCGGCGCGGTGGTTGGCAGCGGCGGCCAACAAAAGTGACAGGACTACGGGCAACGCGTGCGCGGGCCTACCGTGGTGCAGAGTGCGGGACATGAGCGTCATTCTCCTCAGCCTCCAGAATGTTGTCGTGTGAATCGCGCTTCAGCATCGTGCCGCTCTTCTTCCCGGTCAATGTCCCCCCACCAGCGCCGCAGACGACGGGCGGCCTCGGCGTCCGCATTGAAACCCCATTCCGCACGGGTGGGCTGCTCAGGACGACCGACGTAGATTGGCGGCCTCTCCTCAACTGTTTTCTCTTCGTGAACTTCTGCCGCCACGCAGCTCGCGTGTTCGAACTCCATATTGACTGTGATCTCCCATTAACCCGACCTTCACCGATATGCTACCGTACGATGCCGCGCGATTCCAGCGGGGAGCGCGAGTGCCGCCGTGATTCCACCTGGCCGACCACTCCAACGTGCCAACCCGCGTCGGCCGCTTCCGGAACCACGCTGGCGAGACGGCTCGGCACCGAGCGCGCTGTAGCCCGTCCACTTCCGCAGCACCAGACACAAATCGAACGGGGGGGGCGGTGGCCCTTCGCGATGTGCCCCCAGTCTTTTGACGATGGACCATCGCAAACTACGTCCGCGAGCGTCACAATCGTCGCTCTATGGTGAATACCCGCGGGCCGCTCCGCGTCCCTGTTTATGGAGAGCCAGCCCGGAGAACACGGGGTCCAGCAAGGAGGCCTGACGATGAACACGTACCTTTTGCGACTGAATCTGGCTCGTTGTGCTCAAAAGCTATCGACCGCGCTGAACTGCTCGCTGACCGTCGGCGACGTCCGTGGCATCCTCGCCGAACTCGGCGCCGTCGAGTCGCCCTACGGCTGGCTGGCCAACGACCTGCGCCCACTCCTCCTGCTCACCGGTTGCCACGGCCAGCTATTCCGCCGCTGACGCCCACCGCCCCGCCCCTGCCCGCTCCCGGAGGTGGGGCGCATGCGGGGCGCGGCCCAGATGGGCCCTCGGCCGGGCCTTGGGCGCCCTGCTTCCCGCAACGCCGGGCTTCAATCTCAAAGGCTGCGCGGTTCGCGGCAGGCGCGGACAGGGGGTCCGGCGCGGAGCGGGCCGCGAATCCTGAGCGCAGCGGGGGTGCACCACGAAAGCCCAGCCGCTGTGGTGGCGATAGCCACGTGCGCCGCGTGACTGCACGCGGTTTTTCTCCGGGAAAACCCGGCCCTTTGACGCACGGAAGCGCACGGGCTAGCATGGAGAAAACTCCGGGAGTGTCCGTGCGCCTGGTGGGCACCGCGGCCTTCAAAGCCGTTGACAGCAATTCAGAAGCCAAGCAAGAGCAAGAGGTTGCAGAATCCGAGCTGCGCCACTGGGGGAAAGCTCTGCAAGACGACGCCGATTTGCGGACCATCGTCGAGGCGTGGCCGGACCTGCCCGACGCGGTCCGGGCCGGCGTGCTGGCCATGGTCCGCGCGGCGAGCGGTGAAGGGGGGCGAAGATGATGAAGGCAACAAGCCCCCCTGGGGCCCCCCGGCGCTCTGGCAGAACGAATCCGCCCCCCCGGTCGCGCGGCGCCCTCGGTACCCATATAGCCCCCTCCCCTGAAAATGCCCCATTTCGACATTGTCAGGGTCACAGCAGGAGTCAGTCATGCCCTTCGACGTGAAGGCATACGCATGGGAGCATCGCTATCGGGTCCGCAACGTCCACGCCGAGTGTGATCGCATTGGCTGGGTGTTGCTGGCGCGATCAGCCCGGGCATTGAGGTACGGACCGGGGCCGATGCGGCGGATACCGGGAGTGGTCGTCGAACAGGAAGGCGATAGCGAGGCGGCGGGGACTGCACCCGTGGAGGCTGTGGACGCGCTTCTCGATGTGCTGAGACCCCTCGGGCGCAGAACCCAATCACCGGCCGCGGCGGAACGCATGCGGCGCTCTGGCGTCGGGTCAGCCCCCCATGGCGCCCACGATCAGGCGCCAGAAGCGACGCAGACGGCCGGGGGGCGCGCGCCGTGGGTAAGTTCTCGGCGGGCTGCAAGAGGCCCCCCCAGTGGCGAAGGCCGCACGTGCAACCGAGATCGCGGAACGGCGGCTGACGGGGCGGGGGAGGCGACCCCTGGTAGCTCCAGAACCGAGGCCGAGGCGTTCCCCAGATCTTGCGAACGGAATGCCAACGAGACCGCCTTGGCCATGGAGCGGGATTTGGTGTTAACGCCAGTCCGGGCATTGCGGGCAAACCTGCAGCCAGAACCGCATGGGAGGAGGCTCACTCCGGGGGTCTGGTCTCAACCTTGTCTATGACCAGCATCTCCACTGGTTCCCGGGCCGGAGAGAGTTCGAGACCGAGCTGATCCCGGACGGCTTCCCGCGCTGATTCTATGTCCCGATGCTCCAGCCGCACTTCCCAGTCGAAGTGCCCTGACAAGTCAGTCTGGTCCAGCACGGGCCGCTGCAACCGGGATTCGAGCATCCCGGCGAGGGAGCCGATAGGGTGATTGACGGCCGAAAACAAATCCAGCGTGGTGGACGAAGAGGATCCGCCGGTTGACGCGGTCGGCCGAAGGCGCTTCTGCAGACCACCCTCGGCCACCTTCAAAACGAACACGTCCATGGTCCGCTCCTCACGCCGAGCTGTGAAATCAAAAGTTGCTTCGAGAGCCTGGCGCAACAACGGCTCCACCAGCTCTTGGTGATGCTCCGGCACGGTCACCACGATATCGAAGCTGTCGCCTGGGAGCGCGGCCCGGTCGTCAATGCGTGTCTGCTGTACACCGTAGGCGGTGGCAATGGCGCACTGGATGGGTTGACCGATGATACTTAACCGCCCGGGGCCTGACGACATGCGCGCGGTGTGTCCCAAGGAGGGACGGACGCACACCTCAAACAAGGCCGGCAGTTGGTCGTCTCCCGACGCCCGGCTCGTCGCGGCAGCGCTGCCGCGGTTGTCGAGAACGTGGATCGCCGGAGGTTTGCCGGCCAGCATCTGTTCGAGGATTGTCTCGGTCAGCACTCTCGGCGAGGTGATCGCCGCGATCTTGCCGCGCCGGTCGATCAGCACGGTCCGCGGAATCCCACGGATGCCATACGCATCGAACAGGGACCGGTCCGTGTCCAGTCCGATCCAGGCATGCATCGGTCGCTTCTTGAGGAACTTCCGGACGACAGCTTCTTTCTCATCTGTCACGGCGATGAACCGAACCGGCTTGTCTGCGAATTTCTCGGCCAATCCGTTGAGATGCGGGATTGCTGCGATACAAGGCCCGCACCAGGTCGCCCAGAACTCCAGCACCACAACCTGTCCGCTCAAGGCTTTCAAGTTTGCCGCTGCCGGGTTCGGTGCCTGCAGGAGTTTCTCCAGCCCCATGGCCGGGGCCGGGTCGCCGGGTTGCGGTAGCGTGGCTGGCTGCCGCGCGCCGGCGACCCCGGTCAGCGATACGGCCATGAGCGTGCTCAACAACCGTGGAAGCATGGCTGCATTCTCCGCATGGGATTGAGGTTCTTTCGGATCACGGCCCAGCACCCGGGTCGCATCATAGGCCGCGCTCCCTGACGGTCAAGCCTCGGGCGGGGCAGCGCAATTGCGCTGCCCCGCGGTGACAGGCACCTCAAGGCCTGGCAACCTCCAGCCAAGCTGCTGGCGTCCTCGGCGAGCACCGCCGCGCTCGCCTCGAGTGCGCCAGATCAGTAGATCTGAATCGGCACCTCGTCGTAGTTGCCAAACGTACACTGGTCATAGCACCCGGCGGCATAGTTGATCTCTGCTTTGATGTACTGGGTGGTGGGCAATGCGCCCCAGGGAATCCCATAGCTGCCCACGCTGCAGGTCCAAGTGCCACCGGGTACGAGCGGTGGAACCAAGAAGTAGCGAAACTCAAGACAAGACGCCCAGGCGCCCGGGCCGGAGTACAACCCGATGCCGGAGAAGGCACAGACGTTTTCCGAGGTAAGTACGTTCCCCACGTTGGTAACCCGAATCTGCCACGTGACAGAGCTGCCGCGATATCCAACCGCCGGCGCGCCGATGATCTCGAACCGCAGATCCCAGAACGCGTCTTCGACAGCCATGCTCGTACTGCCGCAGTTGTTTTCCGGGTGGATGTCCTCGTAACTGGCACACGCGGTTACGGTGAACGACTGAGGACCGCCACAATCGAGGAACGAAGGCGGCGCCATGATCTGACACGCGCCGGTCGCGGTCCCGAAGGCCGGGACGTAGACCGCCGTGGTGCAGCTATTGGTACCGATCGTAACGGTTACCGGCACGTCCACGCCCGGTCCGCCATCGTTGGCGACCATGAACTCGACGAAGAACAGGTCCCCGCTGACCGCGCTGGCTGGCGCGCCGACGTCGACGACGGCGATTTCCGGGACGGTGATCGTGATCGGATGATCGACCTGATTGCCGTAGGCGCAGATGTCCGAGCCGCCGCCAAAGGGGTCAATGCCGGCTTTCACGAACTGGTTCGGCAGCGCCCCCATAAGCGGCGTCAGCGCAAGCTGATGCACGTAGCTCTCATTGGGACTGAGCGCGGGCGTCATGAACTGAAACGGCGAAGCGATGCACGTGGTATAGTCCAGCCCCGGGCTCGCGCAGATGCCGGTTCGGGAGGCCGTCGGCGGTGCCGTGATATTACCGACGTTGGTCACGATGACGTCCCAGAGCACGGGCTCGCCCATGATCCCGACATCAGGCGCGTCCAATTCGTATACCAGATCCCAATAGGCGCCGGTCACCTCGACGGTGTCAGCCATGCAGTTGTTTGATGGATCGCCATCGTCCAGCAACAGCGCGCAGGCGAGCACGGGGAAGCTCGCCGAGTCGCCGCACGTCTCCATCACCGCGGGCGTGCCCACGTAGACTTCCAGCGTGCGGCATTCACCGCGCCCCAGCGTGGTCCATTCTTCTCCGAAGAAGATCGGTGGTGCACCCACGCTCACTCCGGCGGGCACATTGAGCTGGTCTGGGCCGACATCGTCGCGACAGACGGTCACCGTGTACTGTCCGGGCAACGGGACGCTGATCAGCCCTTCCGGCACTTCGAAGGAGTCGACCCAGGCGTCCGGGGCACTAACGAGGGTCGTGGCCACCGAGCAGTTGTTTTGCTCGACCGACTCACACACCGTCCCGGCCGAAGGAAAGCCGAACGGCAGCGGCGGGTTGTCCACGCACACGAAGACGTTTTGCGCGGCCATGGTGGCGGTCGGGAACGGCATCGTGAACATGGAATAGGACCGCGTCTCACCGGGCGCCAGAGCGCCCAAATCGTAGGGCAGTTGCCCCAACGGGATGTCGTCCAGCGTGAACATATAGTCGTCGATGGAGAGTGACGCGCCGACATCCACGAAACCGCCGGCCGGCGCCGTCCCGATGTTGGCTATCACGAAGTCGATTCGGAAGCCGGAGCCGCGATCGACCGCCTCGGGAACGCTGATGATGGAGACGATCAGGTCCGGCCGGCCGTGCGCCGGATCCAGATCCAGGTAATTCGCCACGTACCCGCCCAGATGCGCGGTCTCCGTTCCCTCAAAGGACATCCCGGCGAAGCTCGGCAGCGGGAAGGCGCCCAGCGTGGACGCCAACTGTGGCCACAGCGCCGGCATCATCGCTGCGAGCAGTGTGCTCGCGATGGTGTCATCCAGACCGAACGGGTTGTCGATGAGGACCACGCTCAGGTCCTCGGGTGCCGGGGCAATCAACGCGGCCTGCAGCGATCCGCTGGCATCGTCGAACCACAGATTCAGGCCCAACTGGCAGTCGAGGGCGGCACGGAAGAACAGGACTTCGTCCGCGGCGCCCGGTTCAGCCACCGCCTCGAGCGTCAATTGGCTGAGCAGGATTTCGCCCAAGGCCCCGCCTGGCCCCGGGGATTCAGTCAATACCGGCGCCAGCGTCGGACGCAGCCGAAGCAGCAGCGGCGCGTCCGGGTCGGTCACCTCCAAGTCCGGCGCGAGGAGTGCGAGTAATCCAACGGTCAGCGGGACCGGCCCGCTACCTGGATCCAACTCCGCAAGATCGGTGATCAGCAGGCCGTTCCTCGTCGCGGCCGCGAGCAACTGATTGAACAATGAGGTCGAGGTCGCCAGACCCACAGCGTACGGGAGCGCGGCGTCCGGTGTCGCCGGACCAAATGAGGGGGCCGCCGCCGGCACGTGATACGACGCGGAAAGCGACGGTGCGTCCGGATGCGGTGCATCCGCGGTTACCGCCGTGTCAAAGACCACCGAGATCCCCTCTTCATCGATCGCGATGCGGTCGAGCGTGTTCGACAAGGTCATGCTCAGCGCGTGCTCGAGCGGGCCGTCGAAGTCCAGACCCGCAAGCTGCTGTTCCAGCAATTCCGCGAGCGGCGGGTCGTCAGTGCCGGGCAGGGGGTTGTTCAACAGCGCCTCGAGCCCCGGCTCCAGCATCGGCTGCAACGGCGGGACCAGCGCATAGAGGATATCGTCAATGACTTCCTCGTCGCAGACGCCGCCGGTGAAGAAGTGCCGCAAGTCGAAGAACTGGACATCCGCCGGGCCGAGTTGCGTCACATCGACCCCGCTCGCGCTCGGCGCATACCCCAAGTCCACGTCCACTCGGATCAGGTCCGCAGCAACCGTCCCCGCGCAATCGACGTCAATGTCGATGAACGAAGCACTCACCCCACCGACGGCGTGGTAGTTCACAAACACGTCGTACAGCGTGAGCGTGACGTGCGTCTTTCCCGGTTGGGGGTCGAACTCGATCGCATGGCAGCCGAAGCCGGCTCCGCTGGGAACGACGCTGAGGTAGTAGCCAAAAGGACCCAAATCGCCGGCGTCGAACCAACTGAGGTCAGCCACCAGGGCCCAGATGTCCAACACGCCCTGATCAATGAGCTGCTGGTCCACCTCCGCCTGAATCGCGCTCAGCCCGCGCTCGCTCAGGCGAACCACGACGCCATCGTCAATCGCTGACCCGGCGGAAATGGAGTCCCCCGCGATGACGACCACCCGATCACGGAGCACGGGCTGACCGTCCCCGACATCCAGTTCCGCCAGAATTGGATTGAAGACCGCGTCCGGACTGAGAACCACGGTCGTGGAGAAGTGACCGTCATCGTCCAAGGTCATTGCCGTCCCGTTAATGGTCACTGAGGCGGACGAGAGGTCTACAGACTCCACGGCGCCTTCTACGAGCACCGAACCGGCAGTGCTGAATTGACCGTGCGACGGTGACGTAATCGAGATGCTCGCGGGCCCCGCACCCAAGAGTGCCGTCTGGGATGCACCGGAGCCCGGCCGGCTCGCACCGCCCTCGTCGTCGGCGCTTTCGCCAGCGTCGAACCGGGCGACATCGCCGGCGCGCACACTTTGATCGGGGTCGGCGCCGGCAACCGGAGGCTGGCCGTCCGTAGGAGGCGTTGCCTCAAGAGGACAGCCGCCAGCCGAGAGGAGAATCGCTACCGTCAAGCCCAGCCCAGCAATGATCCTAAACCTGTTCGCATTCGCGCACATCGTCGTCACTCCTTCAATTCCGAACTACTTCGGGGACCGTTTGTTGCGACCGTGTTTTCAGCTAGTACCAGCCGGTACCACCGCTATACGTCCACAATCCGTTTGACGTGACAGAGGCGTTGTAACTGTCTAGCGCGCTGGACGCTGGGGCCCATGTGCTGCCCCCGCTCCCGGCGTCGTAGCCGTAGCTGCCGCTGTCACCATAGCCGTAGCTGCCAGAAAGCAGGTCGCAGCCGGGCAGCGCCGGGAGCAGCGCGAACACGGCAACGGCCAAGGTTCTGCATTTCCGAGCCAACGCAGCTTTCATCACCCTTGCACTCATGACGATTCCTCCAAGATTGGGTCGTCTTCCTTTGGCGGAGTCCAATGCCGCCAGCCACTGGAGACGCGTAGAACGTGAGCACGACGGGCAGAGAATTCGTGTTTTTCTTGGGGTCAGCGAGGTGATTCGGGAGACTCGGCGGGGCCCGAGCGTCGGCGATACGTTGCCGAGACCGGTTGCGGAGACCCGCGCCAAGCCACTACAGCGCGTCGATGTCGGAATACACGCTACCACCTGGGCCTGGAAGCCGACTCGCTTTGCCGCGCTGTTGCTGTTTGGGTTTCAGTTGCGGCCCGCGTATTACCCGATGCGGTCGGACGGCATGCCTGGTTCAAGCGTATGCCCGGCCAGCGCGGGCTCTTCGAGGAAGGCTGGCGCTTTCGCATCAGCCGCCAGCATCGTCTCGACTTCGGCCTTCAGCGTGGGATCGTCCGCACAGGCCCCGTCAAGGAACGCCGCCCGCTCTTCCGGCTTGCGCTTGCACGCTTCCACGAACAGCTCGGAAACCTTCTGGTGTCGTTCCGGGGCCGTCATGAGATTCGATCCATCCTCACCAGACAACGCGTAAACCGGGTCGGTTGGGGGCAAAAAGAAAACCCGGGCCCGTTCGCGTCTACTGGTTCATGCGATGGGCGAGCCACGCCCGGGCGACTCGCCATTCCTCCTTCACGGTTCGCTGCGACACGCCGAGGATGTATGCGGTCTCCTCGACGCTGAGCCCGGCAAAGAAGCGGAGTTCGATCACGCGACCCTGGCGCTCGCTCAGCCGCGACAGCTCTTGCAAGGCGTCATCCAAAGCGATCAGATCGATATTCGCTGCGGTCCCCGACACGGCGTCGGCTTCATTAACCGTCACCCGCACCCTTTCGCCGCCGCGCTTGGCCGCGGCGTGCTTGCGGGCGTGGTCCACGAGGATCCGGCGGATCATCTCGGCAGAGACGGCGAAGAAGTGCGTCTTACCCTTCCAGTCCACTTTGGTCTGCTCGACCAGCCGTAGATACGCCTCATGCACGACGGCGGTCGCCTGGAGTGTGTGGCTGGGACGTTCCCGCCGCATGTGATGCCGGGCGAGCCCCCGCAGTTCGTCATAGACGAGCGGGAGCAGTTTCGCGGCGGCGGCCTCGTCGCCTTTCTGCAGATCCAGGAGAACCTGAGTTGTGTCCTGCACGTTTGGCATCTTCGCCTCCCACTGTCGGCCGGGATATGCGGGCCCGGTCCGCGGATTCTACCGCCGCCAGCCTCCTCGTCACAACCTGCCGGCGGTTGGGAGCGGTTCCAGAACGCGTGCAGAAGAAATCGTGATTATCTCTGCCCCCCACGCGGCCGTTCCACGCGTGTTCAGTCAGGATCGACACATACGCCGGCTCACGGCACACCGGCAACCTGGAGACACCTGGTTCAAGGAGATCGAACGATGAAAGATTGCCAGAAACTGCACCTGATTATCATTCTCGCGGCGGTTGGAAGCGTAATCGGGATGGTCGGGTCGGCGGAGGCTTACGACTGCGCGCTCTATCTCGACATTGATACGTACTACGTCGACGATTGCGCGCTACAAGTGGACGTGACTGTTGAGCCCTTCAGCTATTGTGGACCCCCTCTGCCCGGACGTTTGGAGCTACACCTCTACGTCAATGCCCCCAGTTACGAAGGTGGAACGCTCGGCGGCTGGAGGCAGACCGGATGCCAGTGGTTGGAATCACTTTGGCCGTCTACATTCGCCCTCGACGAAGACTGGGATCGGGTTTACATCGAGCCCTGGGTCCATCCCGTCGGATCTGAGCCAGCCTACCGCTGCACCGGTTGGGACCCCATCGAGGTTGTCGTCATCCCCGGCGGCGATTCGGACGGTGACGGCGTGCCCGACTGTGATGACCAATGCCCGGAAACGCCCGCCGACACGCAGGTTGGTGCGAATGGTTGCCCGCTCGGCGACGTGAACTGTGACGGGTTCGTTGACTTCTTCGACCTCGACCCGTTCGTGCTGGCCATCACGGACCCAGCGGGCTACGAGGCAGCGTACCCGGACTGCGACATCATGCTCGCCGACTGCAACGAGGACGGCGTGGTCGACTTCTTTGACATCGACTCGTTCATCGGCCTGGTCACCGGCGGCTGAAAACAGACCGTCGCAAGCACGTCTGAATTATTCCCCGGGCCGGTTGGCGATCCGCCCTCCGGCCCGCGGTTTTTATCGAGGAAACTCAGGCACTTTGACGCACCGAAGCGTACGGGCTAGCATGGGGAAAACTCCGGGAGTGTCCGTGCGCCTGGTGGGCACCGCGGCCTTCAAAGCCGTTGAGAGGCTGTACCCTCAGTCTCTGGTGGGTTCGATTCCCATCCACTCCCGTTCAAGCTGTCAGCTCTCAGCCGGCAGCCCCTTGGGGGACCGATCTCCGGTCGGTCGATGGCCGTGCAGGGCTGTGCCCGCCAGCTCGGCCGGTGCAGAGCCCGGCCGCTGCGTTCGGCGCCCGGCCCTCTCGGCGACAGCCCGAGACCCAGGCCCTACCGCCGCCAGAACGCGGCACCGTAGACCGCGTCGTCACCCAGCTCGTCCTCGATCCGCAGCAGCCGGTTGTACTTGGCGACGCGGTCGCTGCGGGAGGCGCTGCCGGTCTTGATTTGCCCCGCGTTCGTCGCCACCGCCAGGTCGGCGATCGTCGTGTCTTCGGTCTCGCCGCTGCGATGGCTGATGACGGCGGCCCAACCATTGCGCACGGCCAGATTCACGGCGGCGAAGGTCTCGGTCAGCGTGCCGATCTGGTTGATCTTGATCAGAATCGCGTTCGCGCTCTGCTCACGAATCCCGCGGTCGAGGTATTCGACATTCGTGACGAGTAGGTCGTCGCCG
>SDBV01007662.1_pt1 | contig 14717 bp, 5 predicted proteins | sample 2277081 | NCBI WGS metagenome assembly SDBV01 (sample SAMN10402039, study PRJNA504765) | marine sediment metagenome | isolation source: marine sediment core GS10_PC15, 223 cmbsf | place: Arctic Ocean: Southern Knipovich Ridge | collected 2010
GAACCTTCATCATAGGTAACTGCTATATAAGTCCATTCGTCATCAACAGGAGCGCAATTATTAGTTGTATAATATACATCAGGAGTAGCACCATTCGGAGAAATAAACAATCCAATTTCAGTGTTATCACCACCAGTAGCCTCTAACAAAGTATATGACCTCCTTCCACCAGCAGAAAAATATTTATTCAAAAGCCCCCCCAAACTAGTATATTGGGCTCGTTTTACCCAAAGACTCCAAGTAGCTGCAGTAGATAAATCCAAGCTGTCATCATCAGCCACACTAACATAATCCCCATCACCATCAAACTCATAAGCGCCGCTTCCATTAACTCCGCCTGTTGGATTCCAAATAGCACCAATTATATTTCCATGATTATCATATCCGCTGTAGTCCCTTGTCGAGCCTGTTGCATTGGAATTGTTATGATTGAATGTCATTATTAAATTGTGCATGCTTGTGCCGTTTTCATACCATTTGAACAGGTTGAAGAGCGTGTCGCTGTCTGCATCGGAAGTTGAGATGTTGTAGCCTGTTAGATTTGCAGTTGTCTTGTTGTTTGGATTGTCTGTTGCGTTGAGTATCGGGGTTCCGTGTGTTGGAATGGTGTTATTCACTGTAAATACAAACTGGTCTGTTTCGTTCCAATTATTAGAGGTATCATTAGCATAAAATCTATAAAAGAAGTCTTGGTCTTTTGCTGTGCTAATAGATATGTAATAAGTAGCTTCATCACTTGGCCCCCATGTAGTATTGAATGTACCATTGACTTCTGAGCCGGTTATATTGCTGTTGAATATCCATCCTGATAATCCTACTCCATCTGCCCAAGTTACATTGAATTCTACTAAATCATTATATTTAATGTCTGTAGCATTTGTTATGTTGTTTGACCAAGTTGGTGGTTGTACATCTCCATTTAATAGGAATTGTTGTGTTGATTCTATTTTAGGGGCCACTACTCTTACTCTCAATGTATCACTATCAATGTTTTCATAACAACTTCCAACTCTGTGGGTTGCATTGATAGTAGTATAATTAAAAGTTGGGTTTGATGTATCACAATCTGTATTGTTGGTTGTTGCTATTATCATCCATTCTGTGCCATTATACCAGGTTATATTAGTGATATATCCGCTTCTGGTATCAACTTCATTACTCCATACCTCTAAATCGAATCTTTTATCTGAAGATAAGTTAATATAAAGATGTGATATATCTGAGATGTTTGTCTGGTTGACCATTGCTGTTGTATCTATGCTTGTTTTTGTTGTGCTGTTAATTAATAAATAAACCAGCCAGTTCTTATTCATTTCATATAAATTCCATGAATCTGTTGCTGAGGTATCATACCAGCTTTTCCTTACTCCTTTTCCATCTACTTTAATATTCCTTAAAGCCCATCCCTGATTAGGGGTTGTGCTTCTAGGCATATTCCATCCTTCTATGGTATACCTTCCACCAGAATCGCTGACATATTGACTGTCAATATCTATTGATTTAGAAATATTTAACCATACAGTATTTGGATAGTTATCACTATCCGCCATTTCGTAATCTCCTGATTCAGCTGAACTGCCTGCACGATTAACATTAAATTGAAGTCTTTTATCTGAGAAACCATAATCATAAAGTTCCATAGTAACATTGATGGAGTTTATTGTTCTTCCTGAGTCTATCCATCCATCTTCACTTGTGCTGTTATAATATACTATTCCATTTTCATATCTCCTATAATAAGTTTCGTTATCATCTGTAGACCATCCATTAGATAAGTCAGCTCCTGTATCATATTCGTACTCTAAAATTGCATAGTTAAAATCTGGTTGCGCAAGATAGAAAAAATCGTAGCCTAATACTTTGCTAGCAAAGAAAATATTCTCTAAATCAGTATAATTTTGAATCCTGTAATCTAATGTTCTGTTAGCAAATGCCTGGCAGTAAATTGTAACTCCGTGGCTATCATACCATGTACTTTTCTCCAACTCTAAATCCCAATTTTCCCTGTCATATGGTTCTGGATCTCCTGCGTCTGATCCATTCCATCTATTTACACATGATTCCTTCATACATCCATCTCCCCATGCACAGAAATCTGTATAAGCTGTATATGTATTGTAGATTGCTTTTCTTCCTTTTGTTATTCTTGCATAATCACTTAGTTCCTTGAATCTTACTGAAAAATTTGTTCCTCCAACACCAGTATCTAATCCATCTATAAATAGGTTCATAGATTCATTAGTGGTTAACCATGCATCAACCTCTGCTTCTTTAGTGGTTTGCCATGATTCATTATTACTATAATCACCAACAGAGATATAACCATAATAATCCGTTCCACATGAAAAGTTTAGTTTGTTTACTTCTGTTGGATTATTGTCCCCTATTATTATTACACTGTAATCACAGCCTCTTGCTGAAAAATTTATAAAACTAGCATTCAACCATCCATAGTAAGTCATAAATGTATTTAATATATATGTGGGATCATAAAGGTCTACCCTAAAATCATTTGCCCCATATAATCCAAAGCTATCTACTGCTGCACTTTCTCCTGTAGCTACTGAATAATTAAAACCTTCATAACCTGTAGATGATTGTTTATATACTGTACCTTCTGTATTTGATGTTAATTCTAAGTGATCTAAGTCTTCAAAAAAGATTAATGATGCAAAATAAGCAGAGGTATTGACATTAAAAACCCCGTTTGTGTTGCTTTCTACTGTTATTCCTTCTACAACATCATAAGCGTCTTCTCCTGAGACAGTAGCAAGATCACTTACATTTATTGAGATGGATTGATATATTGATTGATTATTGAATATAATAACATCATCATTAGATAATGGTGCAACTTCTGCTGTTTGATGTCTTGTTCCAACTAATGTACCTCTTAGATTATCTAATACATCATCCTGATAATTTTGTATTTTAGCCAGTACAGTTCTATTTGTTGATTTATAAATCCTGTTTAAGGTTGTTCTATTTCTTGCGTAGGCTTTCTCTAATTCTATCCACGTCAATAAATCCGGGGAATCCATATAAATCATCTCTGTAAATCTTATATAAGCAGAATCCAGATTTGTTGAATTATAATTTTTAGAGTAAATAATAAAATCGTTTGATGTATTGATTGTAGCTCTTGCTGATATATCATTTAAGGCCCGGGTATCGTTGGCATCACTAACATAAGCATTTAATTCAAAACTTAGATATTCTATTGTTTGAGAATAAGGTACTACTGTTAATTCATCGTATATTTCTGAAACATTAAAGACTATACTATCTATTTCTGCTTGAGAAGATGTGTCTATATCCAACAGCATATTTAATCCTATGTGGATATTTTTTTCATTTGCATAATCAATTATCCCTAATGTTATATTCCAATCTATTAGTGCTCTTGTTGCGTTTATTGTTATCTCTACTAAGTCAACCCCATATGATGATGAGGTATCAAATGTTGCATTTGTTGTTAAATTGTCTTCATAATAGCCATACCATCCATCTTTTGTAGATTGATTCTGGGTGCCAACAGTAAATGTTGAAGTTGTAGATGATTCAGAAGATGTATCATAAGCTGTTATATTGATAGTCCAGGTTCCTGCTTTATCAGGTTCGTAATTAGTGGAGTATGAAAAAATATTACTTCCTTCATCAGACATACCCACATTAGAAATTGGTTGTATACTGTCTGGATCAGTTATAGATATCTTGCATGTTAAAAAATCAGTATCCTGATCCTCTGTACAGGTAGCATTAATCCAATTGAATATTTCTCCTAAAATTAGGGCAGAATCTGTAAATCCTCCTGTTGTAACCCAATTGATACTTGTTGGAGTTGGTACCTGGGTATTTAATATAGTCAAATCAGTAGAATTGTAAGATATGCCTGCATCTGTGCCGTCTGTTATTGCTACTTCACAAGATAGTATATCTGTTTTATTAAAGAATGTTGAAGCTAATGTGGTTGCTGTTTCTCCTGCTACTGCTGTGCCATTCTTATACCATTTGTATGAGTTTGTTACTGTGTCATCATCTATATCTGAAGATGATTGGTTGAAGCAGCTTAGTGTTTCGTTTGTTAGATTAAACAAATCTGTAGAATTTATTATAGGCACTGATTGTGTTGGTGCTGTATTATTAACTGTAAATACAAATTGAGATGTTTCGTTCCAGTTATTAGAGGTATCATTAGAATAGAATCTGTAAAAGAAGTCTTTGTCTTTTTGAACTGATACATTTATTATATACATAGATTCGTTGCTCGGCCCCCATGTAGTATTGAATGTGCTGTTTGCTTCTGTGCCTGTGATATTACTATTAAAGATCCATCCTGATAAAACACCATTATCCGCCCATGTAGTATTGAATGTAACTGTGTCATTGAATTGTATATTTGTATCATCAGTAATCTCGTTTGACCATGTTGGTGCTACATTGTCTGGAAATGTATTGCTTGAAGCAGTAGTGTTGATATAAGCTCCGAATGCATCCTTAAACCCTATGCTTATTGTAGTTGCTGCTGAAGTTGGACCTGAACAGTTGTATTTAACTCCAAAATTATCTCCACTTGAAGAATTGGCTATTAAAGCGCAGCTTCCTGATGTAGTTGATATTGATGTTGATACAAAATCTGTTGCTGTATCTATATCTGTAGCATTGGCTGTTACAGTAAAATTGTTACTTGTTGTTGAATTTGTAACTGTGTTTTGTGTAAGGATTATTGGTATTGAATTGTTTACAGTAAACACAAACTGGTCTGTTTCGTTCCAATTATTTGATGTGTCATTAGCATAGAATCTATACCAGAAATCCTTATTTTTAGTTACACTAACTTTTATTACATATGTTGATTCATTAATAGGACCCCATGTAGTATTAAATGTACCATTGACTTCTGAACCTGTTATGTTGCTGTTAAATATCCAACCTGATAAAGCAGTTTCGTCTGCCCAGGTAGTGTTGAATACAACTGTGTCATTGAACTTAATATCCGTAGCATTTGTTATGTTGTTTGACCACGATGGATTTGTTGTATCCCCTGCAGGGGGGGCAGCAGAAGGGATATAATAAGAAACATTCAAAATTGTCATGTAAGATACATCATACCCAGCAATGTACGCATAATCTCCAGCGACAGTCATATACCTAGAACCGTCCATTGATGTTGTATTAGCAAATGTATCCTGGATAAATGGGGCTGTCTTATCTGTAACATTTACTACAGTTAACTTGTCGTTGGCTCTTGAGTCTAATAGAAGAAAACCAGTATTATTTACAAAATATGCTACTCTTGAATCACCTATATTACTAGCATCTGTAATTCTCCCAACTTGTGTCGGATTTGTTCTATCAGAAATATCAATAATTGTTAATCCTTTGTCATCCCAACCAACAACGGCACAATAATTGCCAGAACATGATACGCCTGTAGCTTGTGTTAGAGATGATGTATTAGTTAATGTACCCATAATCGAAGGAGCAGCTTTATCAGTTATGTTGATAATATTAAAATTATCTGATGCAACGAAAATAATAATATCTGCTGTTTCATTAAGCCATAACTCTCCATTACCAGCCAAAGCTCCATCAGTAAGGTTAGCTCCTGCAATTGGAGCAGCCTTATTTGTTGTATCAATAACCATCATATTTGAATCAAGTCCAACATACGCTGTATTACCATCGCTTTCTACTGCAAAATAAGCTATTCCTGTTGTTACCATTTTTGTAGACCCGGATAGAGATGGATTTGCCCCTGAGATATCATATATTTCAAATTTTTGTGCTGTAACTGTACTTACATATGCATAATTTCCAACTGTCTTAACAATTATAGGTAACGTACCTGTAGTTGTTTGTCCTGTAAATGTTGGTGCAGTCGGGTCAGAAACATCCCATTTCGCCAAACGGTTATTAGACCTTCCAATTGTATATACATAACCATCAGAATACGATATTCCGTGAACATTACCTAAGTTTGTTGCATCATTGATAGCTCCAACCTGGGTTAAATTTGATGCTGCACTAACTATGATACTCAAAGTAAATAACATTACTATGCTTATCAAAATTAGTTTTTTCATCTTCTAAAATAATCCCTAAATTTTTTCTTCTTACCTAACCTCTTTTGTTGTGCAGCATACGCAAATATTACAAGTGCTATTGCTAATGTTACAGCAAGGACAACTGGTGATCTTGCCTTTTGTGCAAAAGTAAGACAATCAGCCGGGCACCTGGCAGAACTCTCATCTATCCAGCATATTCCATCTCCGCAGGAAGAAAGGCAATCTCCGAGAGTACCAACTTCTGCACTTACATCTATTGTTTGTAAAAAATCAACATGTTGTTGAGTTAAGGTTGCATTTGGGCAATTTTGTACATTTTCTAATGGACTAGCACATACTCCATCTCCGCATACTCTTACTACTTCTACTTCCCTTGTTGTTGTTACTCCTCCACCCCCTCCTCCACCTGGTCCTGATCCCCCTTCTAGTTCCGCTTCTGTAGTTGTAAATTCTATACTTGATGAATTTGAATTTCCAGCTAAATCAAAGGAATAAATATTAACTGTATAATCTGTCAATAAATCTACAACGAGGGAGGTAGTATTACTGCAATCTGCTGATCTGTTTCTAGCTCCCTCTAAATCTCCTGAAGCAGTTTTGGTAACATTAAAAAAACAATAATCCAAATTTGTGTCAGTATTGGTAAGGGTTAATGCTATTGTTTTTGCTGAATATGAAGTTCCATTTACAGGGGAAGTTATGTTTAATGTTGGATTTATGGTGTCTATTGTGAAGTTCCATGTGCTTGAATTAGATGAATTATCTATTCCATCTCCTGCTACTACAGACCAATTATAAAAACCATCTGAAGCATTAAAACTCCAATTGCCTGTTGTAGAACCGTTTAAAGTTCCATTTATGTATATATAATAGGTTAATGTGTCTGAATCTATATCTGTAGCATTATATTGTAAATTTATGGGAGTGTAATTCCAATAAGTATTATTTGCTGGTGCTATTATATTTGGGATTACTGGTACTTCATTAGCTACAGTAAAATTAAACTTATCTGTTTCACCCCAATTATTTGAAGTATCATTAGCATAGAATCTATAAAAGATATCCTGGTCTAAGGATACATTTACTACAATATAATATGTTGATTCTCCATTTGGTCCAAATGTTGTATTAAAAGAGCTGTTTAATTCTATACCTGTAATGTTACTGTTGAATATCCAACCAGCTAGATTAGCATCTGACCAAGTAACATTGAATCCTACTAAATCATTAGGTAATATATGTGTATCATTAGTTATATTATTTGACCATTGAGGATCTATTGTATCATTATATGGCCTATAAACTTGCCCAAAATTACTTGCTTCTGAATTAGTTCCACTTGCTGTGATATTTTGTCCTGAATTTGCATTACTAATTCCTCTATACCATGCATCATCAGTTCCTGATTGATCTTGTACAATTCCATAATTAAGTTGTATTGTTCCATTTTCGTATAAAACAATCTCGGTTTGAATTGTACCCTCTTCATAATTGTATTGACCATCCCATCTGAAAACAGCATATCTATTAGGGAAAACACCCTGATTAACACAAGCATATATCCCGTCTGCTGAAGTTCCTGCATAATGTGTCCACCTTGGTGCTATTAATTTTTCTTCCAAAAATTCTGGTGTTGTTGGAGTATCATCAGAATCATCAGGAGTAAATAAAAGTCTACCTTCCCTATCCAAAAATACTACTTCAGTAGATAATATTGTTTCATTATAAAAAGGAAAATTAAATCCTAAACCAGAAGAGATATTATGCATAGAGAGGTACCATAGAAGGTCATCTGTACATCCTGATTCGTTATAATGTCCTGTCCAATTAGCTACCATATAATAATCATATTCAACCCATGGAGTTTCCATTGTTATAACAAACTTATCTGTTGCAGTCCAATTATTACCTGTATTATTAGCATAGAATCTATAAAAGAAATCCTCACCCTCTGATACATTCACTTTAAGGGTATATGTTGATTCATTATTCGGTCCAAATGTTGTATTGAATGTACTGTTGACTTCTGTGCCTGTGATGTTGCTGTTGAATATCCATCCACTTAAGCCAGTTTCATCTTCCCAAGTTGTATTGAATACAACTGTTTCATTGAATTGAATCTGTGTATCATTTGTTATATTGTTTGACCATGATGGTGCTGGATTCATTACTGTAAATACAAATTTATATGTTTCATTCCAATTATTAGAGGTGTCATTAGCATAGAATCTATAAAAGAGATCCTGGTCTAAGGATACATTTATTCTAATATAATAAGTTGATTCATTATTCGGCCCCCAAGTTGTATTGAATGTACTGTTGACTTCTGTGCCTGTGATGTTGCTGTTGAATATCCATCCACTTAAGCCAAAATTATCGCTCCATGTTACATTGAATTGGACTGTATCATTATATTTGATGTTTGTATCATCAGTCATGTTATTCGACCATGTTGGACTTATTTGTTCATATGGACTACCATCAGCATTATAAACTCTCCAATCAGCTTGAGATGTACTTACTGGATAAGCATGAATAAATAATGGATTTGAACTTGGATCTTTAAAACCTATATTGGTGGCTGCTTGATATGATGATAAAGTTTGAAATTGTGTAAATCCTATAATATCTCCTGTTGAACTAGAAACTGTTGGACCTGCTTTGAGATTCCCATCAGAATCATATACTGCGAATTTATAATTTTCCTCTACCTCATCAAACCATCCGATTACGAAATAAGATGAGTTCATAGCTGAGACTGAAATTGAATCTGAATTATTTCCAACTTCAATATCTGCATCTATTATTCCTGTTAAATTAGTTCCATTATATAAATATATTTTAAAAGAAGCGTCGTCATCTATCTCATCAAACCATCCGATTACGAAATGCGTTGAATTGAAGGCTGAATTATCTACTGCAAATGAAAGACCAATAGTGTCATCTGCATCTATTATTCCTGTTAAATTAGTTCCATTATATAAATATGTTTTAAAAGAAGCATCTTTGTCGAATTTATCCTGCCAGCTTATTACGAAATGCGTTGAATTGAAGGCTGATACTGGAACTGAATTTGAATTCAATACAGATTGGTCTGCATCTATTATTCCTGTTAAATTAGTTCCATTATATAAATATGTTTTAAAAGAAACGTAATCAAATTCATCATCATGCCAGCTTATTACGAAATGCGTTGAATTGAAGGCTGAAGTTGAGACTGACAATGAACCAGCAACATCTGTGTCTACATCTATTATTCCTGTTACAGGTGTTCCAGAGTCATATACTCTAAATGATATAATGTTTTCTAGCTTATCTACCCATCCGATTACGAAATGCGTTGAATTGAAGGCTGAAGCTGATAATCCATTCCGAGATGCACAAGAAGGAAAAGAATCATCTACAGGAACTTGGCTGCCTATAGGCGTACCATTTATATAATAATGCTGAAATTCAACATCATTTGCATTTTCATCACACCATACTATAATCAATTCATCATCATCTAATGGGGTAATAGCTATTGATCCAGCCCGATCTGTAGTAAAAGTTGGATCAACCCAAATAGAAGTTCCATTAGGAAAAATCCCATTTCCTTTTGTGAATCCTATTGCCGTAATATTTATATTTGGTTTTCCTAATGGCGCTCCAGAACCGATATAAAAATCAGTAATATCAAATCCATCAGCAATCAAATCATCAAATACAAAATCATAGCCTGAATTGAAATTTACTCTTGATATTATATCATTTAAATCTCCCTGTTTAAGTGTGCCCATATGGTCATTAACCATATACTTTGTTCCATTATATTCTATTGTATCTCCATCTAAAACATTAGTCATATAATACATTTTAGTTTCTGTTATAGTTGCCATATTATTCTCTACATAATGCTGTATTTTCATCTGTCTCCAAGGATTTTCATAGAAGTGATAATATTGTGTCCACTTAAAGGCAGTATTATTATTTTCAGCATAGTTTATAGCATAGAATACATGTCCATCATCTGTTTCATTCAAATACCAAGTCCAATCGAAATCTAAAATAGATTTCTTATAATTAACTTCACCTATTTTTCCTGTGATTGCAAATGCTAAGAACCTTTCATTATTTATCTTAACTCCACCATTATTCAATCTTTTAAAGGTTAATCCATTAGAATCTGTAATTATTTTTGAAATAGGATCATAATTATATTGGTTTTCTGTCATTCCTATTGGTAGTTTAGCGCCATTCCAGAATCCTGGTGGGTCTTCTGGTGGGGGCTCTTCATCAGTAACTACAAAACTTATCAAACTAATTAGAAGTAACACGCTGATAAAACTTATTGTTATCCATTTTATTTTCATTTTATTTCTTAAAACTAAAACTCCTTACTAAAAATAAATCATATTCTATTATATAAAACTAAAAGCTATATAAATCTTTCTATTCTAACCATGCATCATATATCCTAAGTGAATATCCTCCACTACCACTATCAGTATATAAATTTAAATAATCATATACTGTACCAAATGAACCAGTACCGCATGTTCCAGACCAGTCATAACCACTACCATCAATTCTCCTTGTAATAATCAAATCTCCGGTTACTGAACCCTCACATGTGTTGGCTGATGGATAGTCACAGGTAGTTAAACTTGAACTGGAACATGCATTTGCTTTTATTCTTTTTCCTCCTCCACTCCCTGATAAATCAATATTTAATTTTAATGATTGCCCATTAATTAGTGGAGTTGCTACTCCAAACCTGTTCCAGTATCCTGAACTTGAAGATAGTTGAAGGTATCCCTTTTCTTCTATATAAACTGCTGAAGAAGTTGGATGTACTAATATATTCCACTTTGAAAAATCAATTGAGCCGTCCTCAAAATCGTCAAAAATTACTGGACCTACACATGATTGTGATTCTATTGGTTTTCCTGCATCAGTTCCGCAATTGGAACATGGAACTAGACAGGGGATATATGCATCTGTGCAGGTTCTTGTTTGTGTTCCTGCTGTACATACATTCCAACTTCCACAACTCCATTTAGGGATACATATCCAATCTGTCTGCAATACCTGCTCTCCATCTTCAACTAAGTTGAAACTGCTTGCAGAATCAACCAAACCATCAAAATTTAAGCCGCTATAATCGAAAGACATTGATTCTCCTGCTGCTTGGTTAACTATAGATATTACTAATTTTACAGCATCATCTGTTGGTTGGAGTTCTATATTAAATGGTATAGGGTCGCCAGGGCCCCCTATTGCCATTAATCGTGGGGCAAACCCCATAGTTAAAGGAATATCCCTAATATTGCCTGCTCTATCATGTATAGAAACCACTACTCCTGATCCTATTGGTTCTTTTTCTTTTTGATAATTATAAATTAAGAAGATGGCTAATGCTATTATAATCAATACAATTATTATTTTATTATTATTTCCTTTAGTCATGTTCTTACTATGGTAACCTCAACATATTTAGTCAGAACCTGCCCTGACAAATCTCCTGTTCCAGTTACTGAAAAGTCTAATAAAAACTCTTCACATGCTTTTGATTCTACTGGTTTGCCATCTGTAATCCCGCAGGTATTTGAATCTGTGCAGGTTCTTGTTTGTATGCTTGCTGAACATATACTCCAATCTGTGCATTGCCAATCTGTAGTGCATGAAGGAGTACAATCTTTAGTTCCTGGAACTGAACCACCACATCCATCTGAACAACTATTGCCTATGCATGTATTTGATGCACAAGAACTGTCTGGATTACATACTTCAGTACAATCTTTCATTGCATCTGATTCACTACTTCTTACAACTGTTCTTAAACAAGGAGAATCGTAACCACTATAATCATAACAATCATCCTGTTTAATCCAGTCAATGCCATCACAGTAATCCACATCCCCATACCAACATACATAGTCTCCTTCACTTGCTGTAGGATCTGTACATCCAGTAGGATATCTGCAGGCACCCCTATAACATTCTCCAGGGTAACAATCCATAACTACTCTTTCATCATCATCTATATCTTGATAACAAGTATTACTTATACAAACCCTATAATAATAAAGTCTCCATTGAACAACATTCTCTTGATTAGCATCACAAATCAAATCTGATTCCCATGGTCCGTAATAACTATTACATCCTGCTGAACAAGGACCGACTATAGACATAGGTTGGGCTGTTTGGTTAAATAAACCACGTATATCAAATGTCCCTTTATTCAATAGAAATAAAGCTAATACTATTACTCCAATCACAATCCATATATTTATTTTCTTTTTCTTTACCATACTATCCTCTTAATAAACATGATTTGGCATATTCAAAATCTACAGATACGCACATGTCCCTCTTAATTCTAACATCTTCTATCTCTATATCATACTTATAACAACCATTTGGATCTATAAACTCTCCTGAAGTAGCTTCTAATCCGACCCATTCTCCATCTAACCATGCTTCTGTCCAGGTATGCAGCCCTGATGTCCCTCTTGGAAATTTATATTCCCCATTTACTTTAAACTCTTCTAAATCCTTAAGTTCTGTAAATTTAGGCTTCCTTCTTGGTCCTCCAAACACAGCCATTATAGCAAATTTCGCATCACAAAATGGCTCAGTATACAGGCATCCCACTTGAATCCTGGTTGGAATATTTAAAGATCGTGTAATTGATGTTAATAAAAAACTCTGGGTATCACATTGTCCAGTTCCGCTTTTTAATACTGAACTGCCTGTTGCTGAAAAACAAATATTATCACTTTCACCAGAGTCATAAGGAATATTAATATATACATAATCAAGAGCATTTTGAATTGCTTCTCTTTCACTATTTGATCTTAGTAATATATCTTCTTTTATTTCCTGTATTCTTGGAGATGAATAGTCAAATATTTCTGTTTCCTTAGTTAATTCTATTAACATCTCGCTTTTATTTATGTCATTTAAAAGTTCCGTTTGCCAGTCTACATCTGGTGTTATAGTTGGTGATGTAGGTGTAGGTTCTATTTGTTGTATGTTAATTAGATAAATCAAAAATATTAAGCCTAATAGTTGAAATTTTCTTTTTTTATCTTTAACTCCAATTAATACTATAATGGAACCTATAATGATTAAAATGAAAAGAGGATCTTGTGCTTGTTCTCCAATAGTTTCTCTTCCTGTTGGTTGTGCTGCAGGGCCTGATGGTCCCCTTGAAAAAGTTTGAGCAGAAACTAATGTAGTTAAAACTACCAAAAATAGAAATAAAAATAGGAAGGTGGATCTATGTTTCATAAACTACCTCCAATTTAAATTACTTCTATTGCTACGCTAAAACCTATATCTTCCTGTGCTATATCCATCACTATAGTGGTATCATCTGTATTTGTTGCTCCACTTCCTGGACTTGTTACTTGTGTTGTAACTGTTGAAGTATACTGCCCATCAGTTATAAAAAATCCTGATGAAAATCTTACTGGATTAGTTATACATTCCATTGAAAATGTTGCATCTGATCCAGGTGTTACTCCTGAAGCTACCGGTTTAGCTATTACATCTGCCCATGAACTATCAAATTCTGCTGCTCCTGCTGCATCTCCTCCACCTGAGAATGTGGTTGTTGCTGATGTAACATCAAAATTTACATTAACATTTCCATCATTTGTTGCTTTTACAGCGAAACATACTCCATCAATATTTAATGTTCCTACTCCTGCTGCAGTGAATAATGCTTGTGTTGTGACTAGAGCATCATTACATGGGAATGGTGCTAATTCTCCCTCTGCATTGTTTCTTAAACAACACATAAGGAAATCTATTCCTTCTCTGCTTAAGCAGTCTTCACCCACAATGTCGGCGTCTAAATCTGGCCCTTGTGGTTTTTCCTGCTGATTAAACACCAACCATCCTCCTCCTACTAGCAAAACGATCATTAATACCATTGCTATTGTTTTATTTTGTTTTTTATCATTTGCCATTTTTGTTTATTTCCTCCTGGTATTTTATTTATAGTTCAAACTATAAAAATTAAAAAAGATATTTAAATAAATCAAGGTAAATCATTTCTAACTACCTCAATTTACTTTCTTTTCTTGTTTTTCTTCATAGCAATAATAATTATTATAACAATAATTACTATTAATCCTGTTCGTTTTTGCTGTTGTGTTAATTGTTGTCCTTGTAGTAATCCTGCGTAGTATACTGATTTTCCTGCTCCTGTATCCTGGTTCACTGTAAATGTCTGGTATCCTGTTACGTTATTAGTTGCTCCATCTGTAGTGACATATCTCCACTCGTATATTCCTTCAGGCATACTTTCTATTTCTAATGAAAGAGCTCCGCCTGATTCTACTGTGTCAGTGTATATTTTTCTTCCTGGATTATTTCTCTTGAATTCTATGTATCCGCCTGTTACTGTGTCTTGGTCTGCTGTGCAACTGAATGTTACATCTCCCTGTGAATCCTGTATTGCGTCTACTGCTGGTACTAAGCCTGTACATCGAGCTGGTTTTGTGTTGTCTACTGTAATAGCTGTGTAAGTTGCTGATGTTATTTCATCTGAAGTTGTTGAGTTTTGACCTGTTGCATACCATACCCATATACTGCTGTCTTCTAAACCTGTAGTGTCTATGGTGATGTTGCAGCCACTAACAGTAGCACTTAACG
>SDBV01007663.1_pt1 | contig 14717 bp, 11 predicted proteins | sample 2277081 | NCBI WGS metagenome assembly SDBV01 (sample SAMN10402039, study PRJNA504765) | marine sediment metagenome | isolation source: marine sediment core GS10_PC15, 223 cmbsf | place: Arctic Ocean: Southern Knipovich Ridge | collected 2010
AGATAGCTAACCTTTAGGCCGCTAACCGTCGCTTGATAACAGGCGAAGCAGCTGTCCTTCCCCCCACTTCACGAGGCAAAAACCTGGCGCATAGTACCCCCTTTAAAGCATCAGACTTTCTATCTCAAATGGGAAGTGTCATTTAATAGACTTATTACCGCTATCTCCGGGTACGTTTCCACTATACTAAGCGAGGCTACATTAAGCTGAAACTGTCGCCAGTGCCATAAGTCTAACTCCAATAAATAGCACGGCAGTAGAGGTATTGCCTAAAATGTCTTTGAATGCCCTCTTCTCTCTATTAAACCCAACGTTGATACGTCCTCTTTACATACCAACATTCTTCATAGGATTAGACCATTTAATACTGTGATACTTGAGTGGCTTAATATGTAAAAAGGTTTCCACAGTGCCAACGCCTTTTATCCCCGCAAGTTTGATATGAATAAACTCATTGAGTAATTCGATATTATGAAAGCGTACAGCTATTACTATACTGAATCTACCAACCGAATTTGAAGCGAGGTATACAGCGGGGTTTTCGATTATTGCGTTTATCACTTTATGAGCGGAGCGGTCACTTGTGGTCAGCCCCAGCGTTGCCCAAACCTCATATCCCAATAATTCCGGATTAGGCACGACTTCTATGTTGAACACCCCATCATTCAACATTCTTCTTATACGTTTGCGTATCACACCCGCCCCCATGCCTAGCCTTGATTTCAGGGCTCTGACCGGGGTGAGTCCATCTTCCATTAGGGCGTTAATTATCCTGTAGTCTGCCTCATCGAGTTCATGAAAATCCTTAGTAGCATAACGGGTATGCTCCCATACATTATGCCTGATAAAAATAGGCTCTGGCCAAGCAAAATTGTAGTACTTTCTAGGATTCGCAAGTATCATCGTTTCTACACTCAAGGTGCCTTTAATTTTGGTTAACTCTAAATTAACGAAGTATGTTAGCATATCCATAGTGTTAAAATGTACCGCAATCATGATGTCGAATATACCAAGGCTGTAAGCTACAAAGTATACCGAAGGATGCTCAACAAGTTCCTGGGCCACTCGAAATAACATTCCAGGCCTTACTTTAATTCCAATCTTAGCCCATGCTTTATATCCAGATAATACGGGATTGGGCAATGCAACTATTTTGATAATCCCCTTCCTTTTCATGGTATTTATTCGCCGGCGCACCGTTCTTTCCCCTACACCAAAGCGTGTAGCCAGAACGGTACTTTTTTGAAAACCTTGATTTTGTAATTCGCTTAATAACTCTTGGTCTAATTTATCCACCATCTGCACCTCCCCTTATCAAGCATTGTAGACGATGCATCTAAAGAATGTCAATGGCAAAAGGATGTATTGACCATTTTAGTAGCTGATTAGCCATAAGCTAGAAATGTCGGTCAAAAAAGGGGCTTGACAAGACCTAATATGTATGGTACAAAGGGGAATAATGGTACTAAGGGGAATATACGTGTAGCACTCGTTAAATAATGCCTCAGACTCCAAGGTGTTAGGTACTTTGACCAGGAGTGGCTTAGGAAAGCCAAGGAGACTTCAAAGGGGGGTGAGAAATGAGGAAATTACATTGCATACCCGGCGAATAAATTCTTATAAGTTATCTATTTAGAAGGAGATTGTGAAATGGGGAAAAACGGCAAATGTGTGATGATTGTTGGTCTAGGTGATCTTGGGGGGTGGGTTTTGGAATTCCTTGCTCGGTGTGAGGGCGTGGGCACAATAATTGCCACTGACTTAAGGGAAGATTGGGGTGTTAGGAAAACAAATACCGCCGCTACCGGAGCTACCCAGCAAGGTTATAATAAGACAATAAGGTTCCAGAAGTGCGATGTGCGAGATATAGATGGAACTGCCGAATTGCTTAAAACTATTAACCCGGATTTGATCTATTCTGACCTGACACAAGCATCATGGTTGATGCTGTCAAGGGTAGTCTCTCAAGTGAGCGTTTCGTCACCTGATATTGTTGAAAAATGGCATAAGCTCGCCGGAGCTAGGTTCCCTTCGCAGGCAGTCTTGCTTTCCAAACTGATGCAAGCCGTTAAGAAATCTGGTATTAATGCTCCGGTGTTGAATAATTCTTTTCCAGACCTTGTAAACTCAGTCTTATGGAGAAACGGTCTGGGTCCACTTCTCGGGGCAGGCAATATGGACCTACTGGTGGCAGAAATCAAGAAGAAGGTAAGCATTGCGGAAAATGTGTCACCAAGTGAAATCACCATATGTATGATCGCTGACCACGCCGTTAATGTTATAGGCACAAGGACGGGTGTACCATACTTCTTGAAGATTCTGGTACGTGACAGGGATGTTACCGATAAGTACTCCGATGTTGACCCATTAATATCAGAGGAGCTTGGTGGGTGTCCTGCTCACGAGGTAACTTGGATAGGTCATCCGCCAGTAGCTGCTTCAGCGGTGAAGAATATAATGGCTATTTTAAACGATGCAAATTTGTATACCCATGCACCTGGCCCGGTCGGGCTACCCGGCGGTTACCCAGTCCGTTTGAGTGCCAAGGGTTGTGAGATTGTCCTCCCGGATGGGATAACTTTAGAAGAGGCAATAAAAATCAACCTCGAGGGCTTAAAGTACGAGGGCGTAGAGGAGCTAAAAGAAGACGGAACGGTTGTTGTCACAGATGAAGCGTACAAGTTACACAAGGAACTCTTAGGGGTGGATCGGAGGGAAATTCGCTTTGCGGATATAGAAGATGTAGCTAAGGAACTTGTTTCTGGATATAAGAAGCTTGCTGATAAATATAATGTTTCAGTAGCTCTTTACTGACTCGATAGCCGGCTTGAGTAGTTAAGGATTAGGGGCAAGACCACTTTACCAGCATCAAGCTTGCCAAAGCAGTCCACTAGGTGAGCAAAATATTTTGGGGGAGGTTAGTGTAGGTGGTTATATGGCTTGAGAGCTTAAAGGGGCTGGTTATGATGATATCTTGTTTCAAGACTTCGCCATCATCAGTCTATTTACACGTATACCAAGGTAAAACTGAATTGCGAGAGAGACACTGGAGGCATTAGTTTTGTAGAGGGAGTAATCTATTGATGAAGAAAAATACGTTTAAGGTCGGGGTTGATGTTGGCGGTACTTTTACTGATATTGTGTTTATAGGTTCAGATGGAAGTACGTTTATTAAGAAGGTACCATCAACCCCACCTGATTTTAGCCAGGGAATGGCTAACGGTATCGAGAAGGTCCTCTCAGAGAATAAGCTAATTCCCTCATCTGTAAAAGAGATCATCCATGGCACCACTGTTGTCACGAACACTGTTACAGAAAAAACGGGGGCCAAAACAGGTCTTATTACTACCAAAGGATTTCGTGATATCCTTGAGATTGGTCGCTCGAGACTACCGGTAATGTACGACATCTCTTGGGTGAAGCCAGTTACGCTCATCCCTAGATATCTGCGGGTTGAGGTTGATGAACGTATCGGCGCAGATGGAGAGATTGTACGGCCACTGGATATCGACAGCGTAATAGCAGCTATAGATAAGCTGGTCTCCTACGGTGTTGAATCGGTAGGTATATGCTTAATCAACTCTCCAAAGAACCCGATTCATGAGCAAAAGATTGGTAAGTTGCTCAGAGAAAGAGCTCCACAAATCTACGTTAGCCTCTCCACAGAGGTCATCTGTATGCTAAAGGAGGCTGAACGGTCTTGTGAAGTTTCAATCAACGCCTACGTTATGCCTCTAGTTGCGGGCTACATGAAATCGATGAGGGAGGCCCTAACAAGCAAGGGAGTGGAAGCGCCGATATATATAATGCAGTCGACTGGTGGTATGACAACCCCTGAGGCAAGTGTGGAAAGGCCAATAGAGATAATTGAGTGTGGGCCAGCTGCTGGGGTGGTAGGTGCGCATCACATAGCCAGCAAACTGGGTATGGCAGATGTGATTACCTTTGACATGGGGGGGACGACTACCAAGGCCGCAATCATTGAGAACGGTGAATTCGCTCGGTCCTTGGAATACGAGGTTGCAGCAGGGATTCATAAGCCAAGCCGGTTACTCAAGGGCAGTGGTTATATTTTGAGGGTTCCGGCCATTGATGTTGCCGAGGTGGGGTCTGGTGGCGGTAGCATACTCTGGCTAGATAAAGGTGGAATGCTTAACGTAGGGCCTAAGAGCGCAGGGGCAGTACCGGGACCGGTTTGCTATAACCTTGGGGGTGAGGAACCTACCCTGACTGATACTTATGTTGTGCTGGGATACCTCAATCCCGATTACCTACTGGGAGGGGACTTCAGGATAAATTCGCAGAGGAGCTACCAAGCAATCGAAGAGAAGATAGCTAAACCTCTCGGAAGGGACACTCTTGAGGCAGCCTATGGAGCATACGAAGTTGCCAATTCAAATATGATAAGGACAATAACAGCGGTTTCATCGGAGCGAGGAAGGGATCCACGCAAATTTACTCTTATTGTTTTTGGTGGTGCTGGGGCTATACATGCAGTAGCAATGGCAAAAGCCTTAACGATGAAGGAAGTAGTCATAGCTCCCTGCCCTGGCATTTTTAGTGCCTTTGGCCTCTTGTGTGCTGATATCGAGCGCCGCTATATTCGTGCGTTTAGGCATATCTTGGACAAGGCAGGGATGAAGGAGATGGAACGTATCTTCCAGACGATAACTAGCGAAGCAGTGTCCTCAGCAGAAAAATGGGGGTACCCTGGGGCTGAGATCAAGGTGGAAAGGTACGCTGACCTGAGATATTATGCGCAGACGTCAGAGCTAACGATCTCTGTACCCTCTGGGGAACCTAACCGAGAGCAATTGCTTGAGCTGCATCGAAGATTCGAGGAGGAGCATCAGAAAACTTATGATTACATCCTACCAAAGAGTGAAGTGGAGGTGATTAACTTGCGGATAGCAGCTAAAATTCCATCAACAAGGCCGAATTTGCCTGGGGGGATTGCTGCAGTTGGCGAATTAAGTCAGCATGGTACCACTTCTCAAAGGAAGGCCTATTTTGGGAAGCAGCATGGGTTAGTAGATGTTCCGGTGTTGAATCTAGGGCAACTTGGACAAAGTGCGAGACAGGGACCTTTAATCATAGAGAGTTATGACTCTACGATTGTAGTTCCTCCTGATTGTGAAGTGAGTGCTGGTTCCCTAGGAACAGTTGTAATTAAATGTTAGAAGATGGGAGACTTAAATGGAAGAAAACAAAGTTGATGTAATCACTATGGCGTTAATCAATAATGTGTTGGGTTCACTCATCGAGGAAATGACTCTAACAGTGGTGCGTACAACGACTTCTCCAGACCAAAGGGATGTTTACGACTTTCTATGCAGTTTAACCAATGCTAAAGGCGAGGTACTTATGGAGGGTGAGGAGTCGGTTGTACACTCCAATCTATGCTCCTCTGTTATTGATAACTGGCAAAAGACACACGGTATTGATTCCGTCCATCCCGGTGACATGTTCTGTATCAATGACCCTTACAGCGGAGCCAGTCATTTTCCTGACCTTACGATGATACACCCCATATTTTTAGATGAGCAATTAGTAGCCTGGACAGGGATTGGTGGCCACTTGGAAGACGTAGGTGGTAAAGTAGTGGGCAGTTGTGATTGTCTCTCCAGAACCTGCTGGGAAGAGGGGCTTAGGATACCCATGGTCAAGGTATATGATAGGGGTATTCGCAATGATGCCTTTTTCACTATATTGGCAGCCAACTCGCGGCTTGGAGACGAAATAGTAAGCCAGGTGGAGCCATTTTTGGCGGGGTGTCGTATCGCGGAAAGCCGCTTTTTAGAGTTAGTCAAGCAGTATGGATGGGAGACTCTTAACATGTATTTAGATGCACTTCTGGATTACGCTGAAGGCCGAGCACGATCTGATATTAAGGCACTGCCCAACGGTGTTTATGAGTTTGAGGATTATCTTGACGACGACGGGTTTGGTTCAGATCCGATTCGATTTTACGTTAAGATTACGATTGATGAGGATACAATGATCTATGATTTTACCGGGAGTGATCCACAGATGAAAGCAGGGATGAATAATCCCGTGGCTACAACTAGAGCCGTGGTTTACACTGCTTTCAGGTGTTTAATCAGTAATGATATTCCTCATAACGGTGGCCCGCTCCGTGCCATAAAAGTCATAGCGCCAGAGGGCACTGTAGTTAACCCCGTTCTACCAGGAGCCACTGGAGCAAGGGGGGTAACAATTGGCCGCATCTTCGACACTATAATGGGTGCCCAGGCTAAGATAGCGCCTGACAGGACACCAGCCTGTACTTCGGGGATAGACACCATGGCTGTTTTCGGTGTCTACGATAAAAAGCGGGGCAAAGATATTGTTTTTTCTGACGTCCCGTGGGCAAGTTGGGGGGGGCGCCCCACCGCTGACGGAGACGTTCTAGCTCCCCTTTACTTGAACGGTACCATTCCACCCATTGAGGTTATAGAGGACCTTTATCCCATCAGGTTTAACCAACGGGCCCTCGTGCCTGATTCAGAGGGGGCTGGAAGGTACAGGGGAGGATTTGCTATTGTTGTAGATTATGAATCGGTAGCTGATGAGACAATCCTTCAGTTGCGTACCGACCGTCGCAAGCTTGCACCTTATGGTCTTCAGGGTGGGGAGCCCGGGTCTCTTGGGGTGATGACCCTTAATCCAGGCCGCGAGAATCGTGATCTGGGGAAGTGCGTCATCACTATGGAGAAGGGAGATGTGTTTCGAGCCAGGACAGCTGGTGCTGGGGGATGGGGCAATCCCCTCGAGCGGGATGCAGAATTGGTAATGGATGACGTAAGAACTGAGAAGGTAAGTGTACGGCGAGCTAGAGAGGCCTATGGGGTAGTTATTAATGAGACTACGATGGAAGCAGATATAGAGCAGACCCAGAGGCTGCGGCAGGCAATGAAGAAGGGTAACACTAAAACTAACGATGGTACGAGGGAAGAAAGACCTACTATGAAAGGTCAATGAGCACGTAGTTTGGTCTCCGGCTGGTAAGGCATTTGCTCTTTAGCAACTGAATATATGCGGTTTAGTAGGCAGCGACAGACGGCTCCTAAAGCAGTTATTGAAATTGCTTTAGTGATAAACCAAGAGGCTCGCAGAAAAACCGGTTGAATCTTAGAAACCCTGGGACTGAACAAGTTAAACAAAGAGGAAATAGAATACAAGCAGATAAACAACTTCGTTGAAGAAGGAGATTGGTGATTTGGGGTCTTGATAAGGTCGAAAGATGCACGCTCGTTGTAAAAAAGAATAAGGAGCTAGAAAAATGGCGGATGTAATGTTGGATCTGGCTAGACATATCATAGGTACAAAATACGAGGTTTTGACAAGTGAAGCAATAGATTCTGCCAAGAAATCTATTCTTGACACAATAGGTGTTACCATTGCTGGCTCAATGGCAGAAGGGTGTAAAGCAGTAGTGGATATGGTAAAGGAATGGGGAGGAAAAGAGGAAAGCACTATCTGGATCTACGGAGGGAAGGTTCCGGCAACCCTTGCCAGCTTAGCAATCGGTCCTATGGCCCGTGCTTGGGACTTCGGGGATGTTCACGAGGCCACAGAGCTCCACGTTACTGAATATATAATTCCCGCGGCCTTCCCGATAGCAGAACGCCAAGGAGGGGTAAATGGCAAAGACTTTATTACTGCTATAGCCTTAGCTCAAGACCTGATGATTAGGATGGAGTCGTGTATCGTTTTGCCTATCGATATTTCAAATATTCGTTATAGTATGTGCACAATTTTTGGTGTAACTGCAGCCGTAACCAAGCTACTCGGGTTGGATGAAGATAAAACATGGAATGCAATGGGTCTCGCCTATGCCCAAGCAGCAGGAGATCTTCTGCAGAGTTACGAAGATGGGGCTTTGTCGTGGCGCGTGCGACACGGCTTTGTTGCTGATGCAGCCATTAAAGCTGCCTTGCTGGCTCAAAAGGGTATTACCGGCCCTAAGAACATTTTGCAGGGCAAATATGGTTTTTACAGGCTATTTGCACCTGAATACAATCTTGAGCCACTAACAGCCGAGTTAGGTAAGAGATATGAGGGGGCTAATATAAGTCTTAAATCATACTCAGGGTGTTATTGGACGCATGGAGCCATTAAGGCAACGATAGATTGCGCTGTAGAACACGGTATCAAGCCGCAGGATGTGGAAGAGATCAATGTTGGTGTGGAAGCTCCTGCTCATGCCATTACTTGTGAGCCTAAAGAAATAAGATATAATCCGCGCAATCTTATCGACATCCAGTTCAGCTTGCCATACACCGTTGCCACTGCGATGGTTAAAGGGGGCGTCTTTATAGAAGATTTCACCGAGGATGCTATGAATAGGGCCGATGTCCGGGAGATAATGAGGCGGATAAAAACAAGGGTTGAGCCAGGAGTGGTGTCAGTTGATGGTCTCTCAGGAGCAGCAGTAACAATAAAAACGAAAGACGGGAAAGAATACTCAAAGTGGGTATATTATAGCAAGGGGCACCCCAAAAACCCGATGACTATGGGTGATGTGATAGAAAAATTCAGACGATGTTTGCCCTTCTCAGCAAAGCCCTTGCCCGAGGAGAACAGCGAAGAAATCATTAAGATGGTTAGCAATTTGGAGGAGGTTGATGATGTGACCAAAATAATTGAATTGCTCGTCCCGTAGTTGTGGGCAGGATTAAGGAGCTTTCAACCCACAAGTAAACAAAGCCACTAGGTGAAAGGAGGGATTATTAAGGAAGAGAGAGTTAGTGGTTAGTCTCTATCGGAAAAGACCAAATTAAATATACATTAAGAGGAGGAAAAAATGAAAAGGAAAGTAGTAATACTAGGTCTGGTGATAACATTGGTATTGTCATTAGTGGCAGCCTGTGCTGCACCAACACCAACACCAACACCAACACCAACACCAACACCAACACCAACACCAACACCAACACCAACTCTAGAACCCCAGCTATGGGACAACATAACAGATTCTCTCGATGTTACTACGGGGCCTTATATTGATAGAGCGGTTGGGCGAGCCTTCGCCCGTATAAAGGAACGCACCAATGGGTTTTTGGACATAAGGCTCCTTCCCGCAGGGGCACTGCCGATTAAATGGGATGAGTGGCTTCGTGCTGTCGGCACCGGTGAGCTTGCGATGTCCACTGCCGCTCTCTCCTATTGGACCGGAGATTTTCCGTATTTCGGAATCGTCGATGTCCCCTACGTTTTCACCAACGAGTATGAAAAGCGGTTAGTCTATGAGGCTGTTCGTCCCATTTTCGAGCGGGAACTGGCCAAGTCAAACATTCACTTAATAGCGACTCGCCCGGCTAGTAGGCAGGATCTCTTTCTTACGGAGCCGGTGGAGAGCATAATGGAGTTAGAGGGGCTGAAGGTAAGGAGCTACGGTAAAAACATCTCCGCGATGATTGAAGCTATGAAGGGGGCACCAGTCACCATAGCCTGGGCTGAGGCCTTTACCTCCCTGCAACGTGGTATTGTAGATGGTATACTGACCGGCACTGTCGCTCTATATGAGGGTAAGTTCCACCAGGTTGCCCCGTACATTTATAACGTGGGCTACTTGGAGCCGATTTACATAATGGCTGTCCATAAACCCCTCTGGGATGCCCTGCCCCTGGAGGTGAAGTACATATTCATGGAGGAAGTGCACCTTATAGAGGCACTCGATGCGCTGCGTAACTGGCAAATTAGCGACGAAATCTATTCTGCGATGCTAGCGACTGGCGCCAAGCTCACTGAACCGGGAATCCCCGATGGGTTCTTCGACCTCATGAGGAAGGAAGTCACCATACCCCTGATGGCAGAAGAGCTGGAGAAGACTGGTGCTCTGGGCTTAGAATTAGTTACTGTGATAGAAGAGGCTCTGGAAGTGAAACTACACTAGAGCACTGGATTACTATGGGGGCAGAGGGCGTTGCCCTCTGCCCCGATAAGGTTAGGATAGTTTGAAGATGCTGAGATGGCTAGCAATGTCGGTTGTGAGGATGTTAAATTTTGCTACAAATCGGCTCACTGTGATAACTGGGTTAATAGCCGGGTTTGCTATACTGGCTATGACAGTGCTGATAGCAATGGATGTTACCCTGAGATACGGGTTCAATGCCCCGACTAAGTGGGTTGATGAGATCTCATTGTATCTGATGGTGGTGGCAGTGTTTATAGGATTGTCCTACACTCTTAAGGAAAAGGGCCACATTCGTGTTGAATTTATTGTGGAGAGGCTTTCCAGACGCGTTCGGAATTGGCTAACGGTAATTACCTCTATTACCTTTCTCGTTTTCACTGTCTTCCTTATCTACCTCACCTGGGGCTCTGTCCTCATGTCTTTCGCGAGTAAGCTAAGTTCCCGCACCGCGCTTGATGTTATTATATGGCCATTTCAGGCACTCATACCTCTAGGGTTAGCCTTAATGGCACTGATATTAATATATAACATTTATACTGAGATCAAGGTAGCACTTGGAAAAACAGAAAGGTCTGAGCAGGAAGGCAAATAGTTGCCATTACCGTCCTGGCTGACCAATCGCCTTGATATTGATTGCTAGGCAAAAATTAGGGAGGAATAGTAAATTGGTGGGCTGGGAAATAATTACTCTTGTACTTTTTGGTATGGTACTCCTATTCCTTGCCACCGGGATCCCAGTGGCTGTGGCCCTGGGAATAAGTGGTATTATTTCCGCCTACATCTTCCTGGGCAACGTAGGGTTGACCAGGTACGTTTTTTGGGAGGCCAACACTCACTTTGTACTCCTCGCAGTTCCTCTTTTCGTATTCATGGGTGAGGTTCTCCTCTACGGTGGGCTTAGCGACCGTCTTTATGATGGAAGTGCAGCCCTGCTGGGGAGGCTTCCCGGTGGTCTTCTACACGCAAACATAGTCTCTTGCGCCATATTTTCTGCCATCTCCGGCTCTAGTGTGGCTACGTCAGCCACGATAGGTACTATCGCCATACCGCAGCTGGAAAAACGGGGCTACGACAGCAGAATATCCCGTGGTTCCCTTGCCGCCGGCGGCACATTAGGCATCCTTATCCCCCCCAGCATAGCCTTGATTATTTACGGAGCAATGACTGGGCAGAACATAGCTTTACTTTTCATAGCTGGAATATTACCAGGAATAATGCTTGCTGCCTTATTCATGCTCTATATCCTGGTCAGGGTAATAACGCGACCCCAACTTGCCCCTAAACCAGAGAAGATGTCCCTGAAGCGCAGGGTCTTGAGCATAATAAGTATGTGGCCAATAGCGGTGATAATGCTCATGGTGCTCGGTGGAATATATATGGGGGTAGTAACACCCACCGAGGCAGCAGCGGTCGGCGCCTTTCTGGCTCTCTTCTTTGCCGGGGTCTATCGAAGGCTCAACTGGGCAACCCTAAAGAAATGCCTACTTGCTGCAGTAAAGACCAACGCAATGATTATGTTCATCTATTCTGCAGCCCTGATGCTGGCAGCAACTATGGGTATATTACGGGTGACCGATAACATACTTCTCCTGGTCTCCTCCTTACCCATCTCGCCGCTAGCGGTTCTGATGCTCATCTATTTCATGTATCTCGTTATGGGGAGCTTTATGGATACTCTAGCAATGATGGTATTCACTTTGCCCTTCGTCTTTCCAATTATCTCTAACCTGGGGTTCGACCCCATCTGGTTCGGGGTGGTCTTGGTAATACTTGTCGAGCTGGGTTGCCTTACCCCTCCGGTAGGGATAAATGTCTATGTCATACACGGCCTCTTCCCTGACCGTCCCATGAGCGAGGTTTTCATGGGCATCATACCCTTTTTCTTCATGATGCTCGTGGGCCTAGCTATAGTAACCGTCTTTCCCCAAATAGCTACCTGGCTGCCTGCTACGATGGGATGAAGCTAGGTGCTGGCAGAAAACCTCAAAACAAAGGAGGGCAAAGATGAAGTGATGAAGTGAATACTTAGACGGTGAATGCCAAAACATTCTGCTCATAAGCTTAATCAAAGGAGGAAATGTAATGGTTAAAAAGCGTCGTGTTACTATGGTGGTAGAGGAAATCAGAGGTACTTGCCCGGTCTACAAAATAGGCGATAGGATTGCAATGGATTCTCAATATCCAACCGAGGTGATAAACCTAAAAGAAACAACAGCTCTATGCAGAAGAGTCCTTGACAACATGGTTTTCCCCTTGGAGTTTCAGCATGGAAGTGATGAGCTTCTTTCATGGTTAGGTGCTGGAGTTGGTGAAGTTCGAATAGCATGCCCAATGCCGGGCGAGCCGTATACCCCATGTGGTTATGTAATATTTAGAGTACTACCACCAAAGGATTTAGAATAGGAGGTAAGACAAAATGACAGAAGAAAAACTAACATACACGCCAGCTGACCTTCTAGATGTAAAGGTAGCATATCCATACCCATATTTTAAGAAAGTAACCGTCACCATACATAGAATATATGGTTGTTGCCCTATAAGCGTTGAAGGCGACAAGTGGGTATTCGACCATAAGATGCTCCACGACGAGAGTAAGGAAACCTTTGATGTCCCCAACATTTTCGAGCCACATCATAGATTTTGGTGTGAAACTGGGTTCCATTCTTTGATGTACCCTATGCGCGCCATGCATTATGGGATAAGTGCTGTTGATTTAGGCATTGCCAAAAGTGGCGAAGATGGTTATGTTATGTGCCCAGCCTGGGGGCCACCAACGTGTGAAGCTGCCGTCATTTACCGACTACATGCGGAACCTATTAAGAAAGGTTTTGTTGATAGGTTCTATGAATATATGGCGAGGCAAGGGCATGTTAGCGTACCGACATTCTACTTGGAAAAATTTGCAAGTGCGGAGACTAAAGCGAACCGAGAGAAGAAAATACAAGAGTGGAGGAATGCTGGTAGTCCAAAGTTTTGGGAGGGATGGAGAAACCCATCATGTCAGCCGCAACCTAAGAATTAAATAAAAGGTTGATTTTCCAGACACATTCATAAGGGTTGGGGGCTGAATATACCTAGTGTAGACCTTGAAGGTCTACACTAGGTATAGCGTTGCTCACTTGCTGAGTAGCCGAGATGGCCTGGGGCCGAAGGCTATTACGAGGAGGATTTGTCTCTACGGATGGGAGGATGATCATAAATAAAATATAGCCGTGAGGCTGCTTATAAAATGGTGATTAATCTTAGCCTGATTATCTTTACGAAGGTTTTAAGGCAAGAAGATTGGTGTGAGTGTGGTTTCGCATTTTCAAGTCCTCACCTTTTGGGAGTTTAGCACCTTAACAACAGCATAATCAGCTTAACAGAAACACAACACTCTACTGAGGCAATAGTATTGCTCAGGTTTAAGGCTCGGTTTGGTCATTCGGCTTGAGCTTAAGGGAAGCCTCATAGGTGTAAAAGTGAGCTGTTTGGCTGTTTTCATAAGATATCTCCTGCTACCGGGTTAATTTTACCATGTAGCTTGGGTGAAGGAACAGAAAAGAGGCTGGAAAACCCTGGATTTGAAGCTAAAAATGGGGCTTCTCAAAATTGAACGGCCTCTGTTGTTGAAGGAGGTAAGATATAAATGATTCTAGGAAGTGCTCCATACCAATACGAACGGGTGGAAGGATGGGCCAAAATACCTGAATACTTCGTACTAGACGACGTTACCGGTGTTGCCACCGATTCGCGGGACCGGGTCTTTGTGTTCTGCCGCGGCAACCACCCGGTGCTTATCTTTGACAGGGAGGGCAATTTCGTTTCATGCTGGGGTGAAGGCCATTTCCCAGGTCCCCATGCAATATTCATCGGCCCCGACGACTCAGTATATCTCACCGACTATCAGGCCCACACGGTAGAGAAGTTCATACCCGGCGGTGAACTTCTCATGACGCTCGGCACCAGAAACTTCGGGCAGCCCCGGCTCCACCGCATGCCCTTCTGCATGCCGACTTGCCTGGCTCTTGGACCATCAGGGGAAATGTTCGTCGCTGATGGCTATGCCGGCTGTGTGGTACACAAGTTCTCCCCCGAAGGGAAACTGCTGAAGACATGGGGAGAGTGCGGTCATAGCCCCGGCCAGTTCCAGTGCCCCCATGGTATCGCTGTAGACAGACATGGGACAGTCTACGTATGTGAGTGGGAGAACGACCGTATCCAGCTGTTCACCTCAGACGGCGAGTTCATTACCATGTGGACGGACTTCATGAATCCACATAACATGTACATTGACCAGCAGAACGACATCATCTACACGGTGGAGAGTGATGTTCGCGAATTTTCTAAGCCAGGTCAGAAATCTAGGGTCACCATCCGCGATTTGAAGGGCAAGGTTCTCTCCGCGTGGGAGGGCCGGGAAAGCGAAGGTAAGGGGGTGCTAGAGGTCTGCCACGATATCTGCGTGGACTCCTACGGTGACATCTACATCGGGGAGGTTGTGGATGCCTGGCGCATCATGAAGTTCGCCAAAGTGAGCTAGGGATGTTCCGAGAGAGGTAGTGCGCACTGATGCTCCCGGTGCACGGAGTGCTGAAGCATTCAATATAAGGAAGTAAGACGCGAGCACCCATTTTAGAGCTAAAAAGGAACTTTAGTACTAAATAGCATTAGCATTAAATATTGGAGGGGAAAGATGGCAAATAGAATACCAAATATTGTGACACCGCCACCAGGGCCAGAAGCTCTGAAGTGGGTAGAACGTGATAAAAAGAATATAGCTCCCTACAATAGACCTTTCTACTATCCACTCGTGGTA
>SDBV01007665.1_pt1 | contig 14715 bp, 14 predicted proteins | sample 2277081 | NCBI WGS metagenome assembly SDBV01 (sample SAMN10402039, study PRJNA504765) | marine sediment metagenome | isolation source: marine sediment core GS10_PC15, 223 cmbsf | place: Arctic Ocean: Southern Knipovich Ridge | collected 2010
GTGGTAGATTATCTCAGAAATTATTATCTTCAATATGAGATTGCTCCGCCGATTCGGATACTGCACAAACGAACCGGTTTCGACCAGAAATACATTTGCCAGTTGTTCCCTTCTGGTCCAGCCAAAGGGGCTTGCAAGGTTGCCGGCTTACCCAAACCTACCGGATGTGTTTAGCCTGGCCCTCGATTGTCAGGCTAAACATGTCCCGGTCAAAAAGGGAAATCAGCAGGCAGCATTTCATCGCCACAAACCAGCAACTTATGACACCCGTTTATTTATTGGCGCTTACACAGGGATGGTGATTTAAGGTTTGGGTTCCGTATATAGTGGCATTCAGCCGAGTGTCAAGATAGACAGGAGAGAAAGATGATATTTTTATCCTATATCGTAATCATATTTGGCTATTTAGCACCCCTGGTCTTTATTTTAGGTATAGCTTATCGGATTTGGAATTGGAGTCATCGCCCCGCAGGTTTCAGTTGGGGATTATTTCCCAAACCTACCAAATGGACGGTTACCAGCGTCTTGTTTGGGAGGATTCTTGCCCTGCCTACCCTGATCAAAAGCTCTAGAGAGGTATTGATACTCGCACTCGTAATGCACTTTGCAATTCTGGCCAGTATTTTCTTGCACCTCGAATTATTTACCTCCCTCAGCACGGAAACCATAATTGATATCATCGGTAGCTCTGCGGGAACAGTCGGGGTGGTACTGGTGGGTTATTTCATTCTTAGGCGGGTTTTCGTTAAGGAAACGCAAGAAATATCTGCATTCTCAGACTATTTCTGGCTCTCCTTTCTTTTAATCATAATAGTCCTTGGAACCTACCTGAGGGTGGGCGATGTTGTGGCTCCGGATGCATACCGTACATTTGCCACAAGTCTTATAACTCTTAGTCCTACGCTCCCCCCAGCCAATCCCTTGTTTCTTATTCACGCCCTCCTTGGCGAAATCTATCTCATGTACATTGTATCCGGTAAGATGATGCATTCTATAGGGTGGCTTTTCACTCAATACATTCTAGTGAAGGAAAGACGGTGACACTATGACAGAAGCAACAGAAGTTCAAGCTCAAGCTGTAGAGGACTATGGGAAGACCCTGGAACGTTGGCTCGGCGATATAACCGAAGAGGATATTGCTAAGGTTTTGGAAAAGTTAGGTCAATGGGAAAAGCTCCCCTACTCAAGGCTGGTAAACCTCTACTTAGACCTATGTACACATTGCGGAGCCTGCGCCAATGAATGTCATCTTTATAACGCTTGTCCTCAACAGCAACTCAACCCGACTTATAGAGCCAAGTTGCTGCGTTCAGTCTATCTGAGATATTTTACCTTGCGCGGCAAAATCTTTAGGGGTCTAGTGGGGGCAAAAAAATTAGACAAGCAAATGCTGAAGGAATGGTTTAAGTGCTTCTATCAATGCAATCTGTGCCGTCGCTGCAACGTCTTCTGTCCCTTCGGAGTAGATAACATGGCAATAGTCCGTACCGGAAGAGTTCTCATTAGTGCTGCCCTGGGAAAGACTACGGCAGATATGGACCGAGGGACTAAATACCATATGAGGGATGGTAATGCTTCAGCAATGAAAGATGCCGCCTTCCGCAATATAATTGGATTCTGGGAGGAGGAGATCAAGGAGAAGAAGGGCTGGGAGGTTAAGATTCCAATCGATAGGGTAGGTGCTGAGATATTCCTAATGTCGCCCAACACCGACTATTTTCACTCCCTGGAGACAGCGGAGGGAGTAGCGGCAACATTTTATGCCGCAAAGGCTGATTGGACTATGAGCAGCCGGATGTATGACGTGGTTAACTACGGAACATTTTACGATGATGCTATTTGGGTAAAGATTGTTGAGATGCATATTGAGGAGGCAAAGAGGCTGAAATGCAAGACACTGGTTATAGGCGAGTGTGGACACGCTACTAAGTCGCTTATGTTCCTTGCCCCCGCGCTTCTTGGTTCATTCCCATTCGAGGTGAAGAGTATAGTCCAGGTGACAGCAGACTATATAAAGCAAGGCAGGATAAAACTGGACAAGGAGGCAAACCCGGAACCGGTAACCTATCATGACCCATGTAATATATCTAGAATGTGCGGACTGATGGAAGAGGCACGTATAATACTCAACGCAGCCTGCAAGGATTTCAGGGAAATGGTGCCGAACAGAGATAAGAACTACTGTTGTGGAGGAGGAGGAGGGGTAGTTCTGGAAACCGCCTCTCACGACTACCGTATGGAAGTAACCGGTAAAATGAAGGTGGACCAGATAAAACAGACAGGGGCAAAGGTGGTGGCAACAACATGTGCCAATTGTAAGGTACAGCTATCCCACTTGATAGACTATCATAACCTTGATATTCAGTGGGTAGGTCTCCATGACCTCGTGTTAAACGCGCTAGTGCTCTGAATTACTGGAACTCAAACAGATGAGTTAATAGTATAAGCGCTGGTGGATACAAAAGAGCATTAAAGCTATACTAGTTTAGCGTAGTTGAATAAAAACTATGTGGGGGGTGACAAGATGGCAAAAACAGTTTCCAATAAAGCAAACCTTGAGATTTTAGATTGGGTTGAGGAAATGGCAGAGGGATATCAAAATCAGTATGGTGGTTGCGGACAGACTGTTGTCTTTGTGCTCCAACGTAAACTTGACTTACCTGGTGGCCCGGCAGCACTGAAGGCCGCGGGCTTCTTTGGCCTAGGAATTGCACGCATGGGTGATGTGTGTGGTGCACTCCTCGGTGGCATCCAAGCATTGGGGCTAGCATCCGGGCGGGAAAATGTAAAGGATCCCCCTTATCCAGAACCAGAAGTAGTCGATGAGACTACGGGACTCCCCAGATCGTTAGTGCTTATCAGGAGGTTTTACCAAAGATTCGTGCAGGAGTTTGGAAGCTCAGCATGCCGGGACATCCAGATAAAGATGCATGGAAGAAGCTATGACCTGGGAAACACAGAGGAATTTAAAGAGTTCCACCGACTGAGCCAGGAAAGGTGCGCCGAAATGGTAGGCAAAGTCACTCGCCTGGCTGCGGAAACAATTCTAGAGATGCCACGACGCTGAATCCAGGTAGCAAAGCCTCTGGATGGTTATTGAAAGAATAACTATATCGCTCTTTATGAATAAACGGCACCGGGGAAACTGGCCCAGGGCTATTTTAGCCAGCTAACCATCCCGGAAGTGAAGAAAGTCCTCAGCCAGTCCCGGCTGAAGGATTACCGGGTAAGCAGCGACTTCGTTTTTATCGGTTTATGCATTGAATCGCGGCGCAAACGTTGACTGCTGTTTCCTTTCCAAGGGCTTAAAGCGTACTTCTGAAGGCCATGGTCTGCTCCTGGTATCGTACCGTATGGGACGGCTTACCTTCAGTTGTATGGGGAAGGTGGGACTCGAACCCACACGCCTTGCGGCACGCGGTCCTAAGCCGCGCCCGTCTGCCAGTTCCGGCACTCCCCCGCAAATTATTCTCCAAGCATACGTTATTATTTTACCAGAGATGTCTCGGTAAGGCTACCAGCGTGAGCTAAGGGAGAATAATCCTCCAAAATAACTTGGTGAAAGAACCCGGGTTGCTGTGGATAATAGCAAACCGTTAAAATATAAACACAAAGGGGGTACTTTATTGCTATCACTTTCACGGATTAAAGAAAAGGTGTTTTACGGTTGGGTAGTGGTAGTATCCGGTCTCATAATAGGCCTTATCAGTTTTGGCATACGCTATTCCTTTGGGGTATTTTTCAAGTCCCTAGAGACTGAGTTTGATCTAACTCGAGCGGCAACCTCGGGGATATTCTCCGTCTATATGGTACTTGCCAGCGTATTTTCAATTATAGGGGGCTGGGCTCTAGACAAATATGGTCCGAGGAGAGTTACCTTCTTAATGGGCTCATTTACCGGCATGAGCCTTCTGCTAACCAGCCAGGTCAGCGCCTCATGGCAGTTATTCATAAGTTATAGCGTGTTACTATCCTTAGGAACGGGGGCAATATTTGTCGTGGTAAACTCAACTGTCTCCAGATGGTTTGACCAAAGACGGGGTTTTGCCGTGGGCATTACCAGCTCGGGAGGGGGAGCAGGAGTATTTTTTATAGCACCTTTTGCCACCTATCTTATTTCTAACTTTGATTGGCGCACAGCGTTTATCGTACTGGGGTCGATTGCCTGGCTAGTGGTGGCTTCCCTGTCTATTCTGTTAAGAAAAGACCCCGGTGATATTGGGCTCCTACCCGATGGTGCAAAACCCGAAGCAGTCGAAATTAAGCCACAAAATAATAAGCCCAGCACTCAGGGCTTTTCACTGCTAGAGGCATCCAGAACCAGCAACTTCTGGCTTTTGGGACTTGTCTGGCTACTCTTATCCGTGAATGTACACTTAATACTAACCCATACTGTACCTCATGCCACTGATCTGGGCATTTCATCGATAGACGCCGCAGTTATCCTTAGTGTGATGGGTGGTGCTGCTATCCTGGGGCGAATAGCAGGGGGTAGGATTTCGGATATCATAGGCAGAAAAACACCGGCTATCATTTGTGCCTTACTTCAGGCTGGAACACTAATATGGCTAATCTGGATACAAGACTTGTGGATGTTTTATCTATTTGCTATCGCTTTTGGCTTCTCCTGGGGAGGCGTTGGTGCTTCACTAACGGTAATGGTTAGTGACATTTTTGGAATGCGTAGCATCGGGGCAATCATGGGAACAGTAACCGTTGGATGGGCCATAGGAGCAGCTATTGGCCCGACTATGGGAGGGGTTGTATTTGATGTCAGTGGTAATTATTTCACGGCCTTCGCAACCGGGGCAGCAATTATATTGATAGCATCTCTATTTCTGGCCTTGATTAGAGAGAATCAAAGCGCATTCTAACTTGACCAGGGCGCTATTTTGACAGATAGCGTCTCGCCTATTCAGGCTTTTCTGAGATAAGCTCTCTGTATCCTATTTCCACTCTCGGAAACTACTTTATCTTGAGAAATACGATGGGTAGGGATAGAATCAAACATTTTGCACCAAGTAAAGGTTTATATTAAGTGGTAGAATGTAATTGTATAGGGTACAAGGAACATGCATACCATAGTCTATCTAGACCAGAATTATATAAGCAATATGGCTAAAGCTCGTCACGGTCTCATTGAGGATAAAGGCGAAGCTACATTCTGGAACTCACTATTTGATGAACTTGAGGAAGCAGTAATAGCCGACAAGATTGCATGTCCGAAACTGGAGTTTCATGACATTGAATCCGTATATGACACGAGAGTAGAAGAACCCATACTAGAGGTAATTGGCGAATTGTCTCAGGGATTGGAATTCCATGAGTGGGAAACCATTGCAGACTTACAGATTGAAGACGCAGCAAGACGATACCTTGGTAAGCCCGAAGGAGAAAGACATCCTTGGGTGATGGCATTTAAGTCTGACCCTCATGCTACTATTGAAAGTAGGATTCAAGGTATATCAAATACAAAGGGCAGACTAAATGTTTTTATTCCATTGTCAGACGATGATGTTGAACGTAAACGTCAACGAAAAGCGGGGTTCGTGGATATAGCACATAGTTTGCTTGACAAGGACACATGGAAGCACCTCACATGGTCGGAGTTGGTATTTGAGAGCAAGAAGAGTGTCTTAAGTGGGTTAATGGGAGAAGTTGCCAGACAGTATAACAGGCACGGTTTACAAGGATTATATGATACACTGTTTGCAATAGGAATTACAGACGAAACTGTAATGAAGTTTGCTTATTCGGATGAATTATTTGGTATCCCATTTGTAGACATATTTGGGTCTATCTGGGCAGCAATTGCACGCTCCTATATTCAGGACAGAGAAGTGAGTAAGAGCGACAATAACGATGTGGGCATATTATCAACTGCCCTCATCTATTGTGATGTGATGACCACGGATAAATTTATGAAGGGAATCATAGTTAACAGACTAAATTTTGATGAGAAATACGATGCCAAGGTGTTTTCGGGTACGGGAAAAGACCGCCTAGCTTTTCAAGGATTCATGTGTGAATTGACCAAGTAGCATTGACCAGGGAAGCTCAGTCTAGGCTCACAATAGCCTTCGGTCCTCTATCCAGTAGTTAAGGTTAACTACACAAAGCAACTAACACACGATAATTAGTGCTCTTTTATCCACTTGATAAGGTCTTCCTTCAAAAACACTTAATTAGAGAACCCGGGTTGCCAGTCAGGCATAATCCCTGTAGTGTGCTCCCAAAAGCTGAGCCCATGCTCATTGATACTAACCGACAGGGTATGTTAAAATAACGGGATTTGGTATAAGAGATGAAAGAAATAAATATAACCCTGAATGATAAACAGGTAAAAGGCCGTGAAGGGAAGACCATCCTCGAGGTTGCCCAGGAAAACGGGATAGATATCCCTACCCTGTGTTATATACCGGAGTTACCCCCCACCGGAGCCTGTCGTATCTGTGTAGTTGATGTGGAAGGCTCAAGGACTCTGGTCGGCTCCTGCCATACTCCAATCACTGAAGGTATGGTTATCCATACCCATTCTCCTAAGGTGATAGAGGCTCGCCGATTGATAGTAGAACTTTTGCTGTCCGGCCACTGTGGTTCTTGCTTCCTGTGTGATAAGGCCAATATATGCGAGTTACGCCAAGTTGCCGCTGACCTGGAAGTAGGGCTACCCCGATTTACCAGGAGGAAACGTTACTATCCCATAGAAGATGTAAGCCCGTACATTTCCCGTGATTTATCCAAGTGCATCTTATGCCGAAGATGTGTCAGAGCCTGTAGTGAAATAAAAAAGGCCGGGGTATTAGGCATAGGTTATCGAGGGTTTGATTCTAAGATAGTGGTCGATTGCGACCAGCCGATAGATAAAGAGGTTTGCCGAGACTGCGATGTGTGTATTTCCGTCTGCCCGACAGGAGCATTAAGCCAAGCAATAGAGATAAGAGAAGAGAAAAAGGGGAAACCCTTAGTTATTAGTGGCTAAAATTACCGTGGGGGACAAAAAATGGAGAGAGTCGGCGGGGAGATTACTGTTCAGGATAAAAACCGGGGGAACCTGCTGTCACTGTTAAATGAGGCGCAAAGCAAATTTGGCTATGTGCCCGAGGAATTTATGAGTGAGCTGGCTGAATCCCTGGATATGTCTCTAAGTGATGTCTACGGAGTGGCTACCTTCTACTCCTTCCTGTCTACGAAGCCGCAGGGGAGGAATGTAATCAGGATTTGTAAAAGTATCCCCTGCTTTCTCAAGAGCAGCCAGACCATAATTGAGACCGTAGAAAGAGAAACCGGGCTAAAGCCCGGTGAAACCACCCCCGATGGTAAATTCTCCCTCCAGTTAGCCAACTGTATCGGTGCCTGTGATAAAGCACCGGCGATGATGGTCAACTATGATGTTCACGTTGACCTGACACCAGAGAAAATAGCCCAAATCTTGAAGGCATATAAATAAGACCCGGTTTTAACCTAAAGCATGGAGGCTACCCAAGTGCCGGAAAAACGGATTGTGTTAAGAAATTGCGGGGTTATCGACCCTGAGCAGATAACTACCTATCTGGAGAGGGATGGTTTCAAAGCTTTAAAGAAAGCCCGGGAGGCTATGTCCCAACCACAGATAATAGATGAAATAAAAGCCTCAGGGCTGCGTGGTCGGGGAGGGGCTGGCTTTCCCTGTGGAGTGAAATGGGAACTGGCCAGCCAGGCTCCAGGGGATGAGAAGTATGTTATCTGTAATGCTGACGAAGGGGAGATAGGAACATTTAAGGACAGGTATATTCTGGAAAACGACCCTTTCACCCTTATTGAGGCTCTAGCTATTGCTGGCCATACCATTGGGGCCAAGAAGGGCTACATCTATCTGCGTGCCGAATATCACTACCTTCTCGATTTGCTGAAAGGCGCTATCCGTCAGGTCAAAGAGGGAGGGTTCTTATCACATCTTGATATTGAGATTCACGAGGGCGCCGGTGCCTACGTATGCGGTGAGGAGTCAGCGTTAATGGATTCTATTGAGGGCAAGAGGGGAGAAGTCCGCTACAGGCCCCCCTTCCCACCATCAAGAGGTTTATGGGGAAAACCTACTATTATCAATAACGTAGAAACGCTGATGAATATACCCCAGATAATACTTAACGGGGCTCACTGGTTCAGTCAAATGGGCACGGAACGGAGCAAGGGCACCAAGGTCTTCTCGGTAAGTGGAGATGTAAAAAGACCCGGTGTATATGAACTGGTTCTGGGGAGCCCCTTAAGGGAATTAGTCAAGGGGTCGGCCCTGGCCGAAGAGGTCGAGATGGTTCAGATAGGTGGTGCCACCGGGAAAATCATACCTTATGAGATGATAGATACACCGCTCACCTTCGAAAGCATTCTGGGGGCGGGAGCGGTAATTGTATTTGATAAGAGCCGGGATATCATAGATATTGTCTACCGAGCCATGGAGTTTTTAGCCGAAGAAAATTGTGGCAAATGCTCTCCCTGCCGAGAAGGCACTGAAGCTATGCTTGGCATCCTGGAACGATTTTCCCAGGGAGAAGCGCGGGAGAACGACATCAAATTGTTAGAGGAGTTATCACCCACCATGATGCTCACCTCCCTGTGCGGCCTGGGGCAAGCGGCACCCATCCCGGTAATTGATAGTTTGCGCTATTTCAGAGATGCCTACGAGAAGCGAATCAAGAAAAAACCAGCGGAGTTAATAATATGATAACCGTTACTGAGCAAAAACCTCTGGAAGAGATTATGCAAAGCCTGGAGAAATGCCGGAAGGTATACATCATAGGCTGCGGCACCTGTGCCACCACGCTGCACACCGGTGGCAAATCAGAGGTTCTAGAGATGAAGGATAAGCTCGAAACTGCCGGTAAAAAGGTTACCGGATGGATGGTAATCCCTACTGCTTGCGATGACCTCACTAAAGATGCCCTGATAGAGAATGCCAGGGACTGCAAGGCAGCTGATTGCTTTCTGGTAATGTCTTGTGCCTTCGGGATTCAAACAGTCGGCCGCTACACCGATAAGCACGTCTGTCCAGCCCTGAATACCCTGTTCATAGGGAAGGAAGAGGAGCCGGGCAGTATTAGCGAACTCTGCATGCAGTGTGGGAGTTGCGTTCTGGATAAGACCGGGGGCATATGCCCCGTGGTCAAGTGTGCTAAAGGCCTGCTGAACGGACCCTGCGGAGGGTCAGTAGAGGGCATATGCGAAATATCTCCCGATACTCCTTGTGCCTGGCAATTAATAATTGACCGCCTGGCCACTGAGGGTCGGTCGGACGAATTGGAGGAAATCCAGCCCGTTAAGGACTGGAGCACCAGCCAAAGCGGAGGCCCCCGCCAGCTCACCCTAAAGCAGTAGAGTGGTTGTTTATGAAAACGGAGCATCGCTACAAAATACTTTATGCCATAGCTAAAGACATGACCTCCAGCCTGGCACCAGATGAGGTACTCGATACTATTGTAGCAAGTGTCACTAAAGCTATAGATGCCAAAGGCTGCTCGCTGATGCTGCTTACCCCCGATAAGAAGCAGTTAATACACACCGTCAGCTATGGATTAAGCAGATGGTACCTCCGAAAGGGGCCGATAAGGGCAGACACTGTCATCAATGAGGCATTGAGCGGCAAGACAGTGGCTGTCCTGGATGCCACCCAGGACCCAAGAGTTCAGTATAAAGAACAGGCCAAGAAGGAGGGAATAACCTCCATGTTGTCTGTCCCGCTCATGCCCGACGGGGAGGTCGTGGGCATAATGAGGGTTTATACCGCAGAGCCACGCCAATTTCCATCTGATGATATAGATTTCCTGAGTTACCTCGCCAATCTGGGGGCTATAGCTCTGGAAAAGGCGAGAATGCATGAAGCTCTAGGGAAAAATCTGGAACAGTGCTCTATAGAACTGTCCCAGCTTGAAGAGGAGAAGGAGCGCTTCCTCCGCTTTCTGAGTATAGCGGCTCATGACCTGAAAGCCCCTCTTACCGCTATTCAAGGTTTCTTATGGGTCATGTTAGGTGGATTTTCCGGAGAGATTACCGATAAGCAAAGGGACATGATGCAAAGGAGCAGTCGGAGGATTGATGAGCTTCTGAATTTAATCAGTGACCTTTTAGATATCCCCCGCATCGAGACCGGGCAAATTGTCCAGGAGATGAAAATGGTTTCCTTGCGCCAGATAGTTAAACTCTGTTGCGCCGACCTGCGTGAACAGGCAAAACAAAAGGGGATAAAGCTAAAAGTAGAATTGTCCCAGGCTCTTCCTAAAATTCGTGGCTCAATCCCCCGCCTCCAACAGGTGATAAATAATTTGGTAAGTAATGCCATTAGCTATACCCCGGAGGGAGTGGTGACGGTCAGGGTAACCGAGGGGGACAATGATGTGCAGGTTGAAATCGCGGATACCGGAATTGGCATCCCCGCCGAGGACCTGCCCCGAATCTTTGATGACTTCTTTCGGGCCAGCAATGTAGACACTAAGGGGACAGGTTTGGGGTTATCCATATCCAAGAGGATTGTGGAAGCTCATGGGGGTAGAATATGGGTTGAGAGCCCTGACCCCGAAAGCAACACCGGTAGCAAATTTACCGTTACCCTGCCCAAGAAACATGAAACTGAACGGAGGCAATAGTAATGAAAGCGGGAACAAACCTGGAAAAAGTGCTAGAAAGCGGAAGATTTGCAGTTACTGCTGAGGCTGGTCCACCCAAAGGTACCAGTGCTGCAGTGGTTCAAAGGAAAGGCGAGCTGCTTCGTTCCTGCTGTGACGCCATTAATGTGACTGATAATCAAACCGCCATAGTCCGCATGTCCAGCCTCGCCGGATGTGCACTTTTGCAACAACAGGGCACCGAGTCAGTTATGCAAATAGTCTGCCGGGACAGAAACCGAATCGCCATTCAAAGCGATGTATTGGGGGCTGTAGCCCTGGGCATCGGTAATATCCTCTGCCTTTCCGGTGACCACCAGAGGTTCGGTAACCACCCCACTGCTAAGGGCGTCTTTGATATTGACTCCATTCAGCTGATTCAAACCCTGAAGAACATGCGGGATGAGAAGAAATTTCTTAGCGGTGATGCTATTTCGGGAGAAGTCCCCTTATTTATCGGGGCAGCCGCTAATCCCTTTGCCGACCCCTTTGAATTCCGGGTGGTCAGGCTGGCCAAGAAGGTAAAAGCCGGAGCTGACTTTATTCAAACCCAGGCAATCTACGATGTTGGCAAATTTGCTAAATGGATGGAGATGGTCACCGAGCGAGGGCTGGACAAGGAGACCTATATTCTAGCCGGGGTGATACCCATAAAGTCGGCAGGTATGGCTCGTTACATGAGAGACTACGTCTCTGGAGTACATGTCCCTGATGAGATAGTCACCAGAATGGAGCAGGCTGAGAGTCCCAAGGAGGAAGGAGTGAAAATAATTCTTGAGGTTATCGAGCGCCTCAAGGAAATACCCGGGGTTCACGGCATCCACATTATGGCGGTAAGCTGGGAGGATATTGTCCCCCAGGTCACAGAAATGGCCGGATTACTGCCCAGGCCGATACTATAATTGACAGAGGAGGTAAACATGCCAGCGAAGATATTGCTAGTTGATGACGACCCTGATATTTTGGATGCATTAACCATGGTTCTTGAAACCAAAGCCTATCAGGTGATTACCGCCCGGGATGGGGTAGAGACTTTGGCTTGCCTGAAGGCAGGAATGCCAGACCTGATGATTCTTGACCTGCTAATGCCTAAGATGGATGGATTTGCTGTATGCAGAGAACTCCAGGATGCCAGGTGGTCAAAGTATAGGGATATGCCCATATTAATTCTAACCTCGGTAAGAGAGGAGGCCAGCCGCCGCCGCTATGAGCTAGAAACCGGGCTGGAACTCAATGTGGATGATTATGTAGAGAAACCTGTCTCTCCTGATATCTTGCTGGAAAGAGTGGAGCGGCTTATCAAAAGGAATAAGAAAATCAATTTGGTTGAGAATTTTAACTCCTCAGGGAGGTAATCGGCGATGGAAAAGAAAGCCAAAATTCTGCTCATTGATGATCGACGACCCAAACGGGTCGCTCGAGATGCCCGTCGACGTTTGGTGCAGTGCTGCTGCCACTACAAGCGGATCAGCAGATAGTGAGGCAGGCATCCGATTCGACGATGATGGTGCTGGAGCTGCCGCGATGTCTTGGCTTCGTCCGACACTCGCTTTTCAGCCGGTAGTAGTCGCCAGAATGGGCGGAATTACGGGAATGCCCACCCTAATTTTCCGCGGAACGGCCTCAGCGTTTGGTGGGGGCACCGCGGAGCTGCTCTGTTACGTCCACCACATGCGCCCGACGCTCCTGGCGCCCCAACCGGGAGCAGCCTCGAGCCATGGGCTCCCCCTGCCTAGCTGGTGAAGCCTGAAAGGGAAGTTTTAGCCGGAAGGGACCCGTGTGAAATCGCCGCAACATGGGGAATCGACGTGAGTCTGGCCACACGCATCGTTCGAGCTGCCGGATTGTTCCTTTCGTTCACTCGAGCACCCGTCTGGATCATATCGGGCTACCGGACACCGTACGAACAATGGCTTTTGCGTACTAGTGGGCGCCCTACCGCGCCCGTCGGGCGCTCAACCCACACGAGTTGTCCAGCCACTGGTGTAGATATCTCCCTCGGTACGCTGCCGGATATGGAAAAAAAGCGATTCTGGGGAACCCTGCTCGAACTAGATGGCTTGCGCTGGGGCGGTGGCTCGGCCAAAGACGATAATGGGATACCCTCTGATTGGCAGCACGCCGATTTAGGACCTCGAGCAACATGAAGTTACATACAGCAGCTTACGAGGATGCGTTCTAACAGGCCTCAGACAAGGAGTCGATACCAATGCCTAGGCAAGTTTGCAGATGCGGTCGCGCTCTGGTTCGCTCGGCTAACTCCACCTGTCAGCGTTGTTGGAAAAAGGCTGCTGAAAAGGCTGTGCTCGAAGTTGCCTACGAGCAATATGAAATGTTTGAACAAAAGTAGTTTTCCACTTTTCCACATTACCTAATAATAGTTCGCGCAGCGAAGCAGATGCAGTAGCAGTGGGGTGGGGGGAGAGGCCGCGCGCGCGCCCGCGTGCAAGAATCTTGCCGGACGTTTATCCACGGAAATAGTTGTGGTTTTCCACATTTTGCATAACTTCGCCATATGAAACGATGGTTTAGACGGCTTCTAGCCGCGGTTGAGGGCGGACAGAAAGCCCTAGAGGACGTACGCGGCGTGCTCCTGCACGCCTCAGAGCGTGTGGCAGACGCGGCGGCGCTCCAGGAGCGCATAGAGGATCTAGAACTCTCCCGCGCGAAGTGGGAAGCCGAGCTCGAGGGGCTGGTGTTGAAAGCCGAGTCCACGTTGAAAGCTTCGAACAACAGTGAAGCGCGCACCCGGACCATGAAAAAAACCTATGCACATCTCATTGACGACGGCGAGTCTCTTGGCAGCCCGGAGGTCGAGACGGAACTCGAGCGCCAACTTCAAGACCGAGATGCTGAAGTTGGCCAAGAGGAAGGGATGCAGCGTCTGCACTTGGATGTGGCGCCAAGCGGGAAAGTCCTCGCGACTCAATGGAAATTTCAAAAATGATTAACACCAGCCAGTTACCACACGACCAGCGGGGCTTTGTCCATAAGCGCATAATCCGCGCGGCTGTTGGGTTTATTCCAGGCGGAACCAGCGCGCTCGATGTCATCAGTGGCGCCAGAAGCTTATTGGGTGGTCGCAGCCGGACCGCTACACGGGTCAAATTCACGCCTGACCAGTTATCCGGCGCGTTGGTTCATTTGCGCCATGATCACAATGTGCGAACCCCGGGACACGGATGGCTTGGGCCTGAACTCATTAATGCTGCTCGAGCAAGCGTGGTATCCGGAGCTGTGCCCTCGGGCCTTCCTCCGGGCGCAGCCTTCCTACCACCCGCCACGGCGACGCTTGCCGCTAGGACGCCATGCAAGTGGCCGATGCGATTCGACCCGAGAACGAATAGATGCGCGCACTTCCTAGGCACTCAGACGGGTCCAGACCCCACAATGGAGCCAGTTGGGGAGGCTGTAATGGGCCGCTTCGGCCCGGCCATGGTGCCCGGCCATCGGCCCATCGACCGCGATGTTTGCCCGAGGGGAATGGTGCTCGGCCTGGATCGTCTTTGCTATCACTCCAGAGGCGACAACAAGATTTCCAACAAAAACCGACTGTGGCCCAAGGGGAGGGCACCCCTCGGGGCTCCGTACGAGATGCGGGCGCTTTCGATCACCACCAGATTCGCCTCGAAGTTCAAGACCGCGAACAAGCGGATGGAGGATTTGGGCCTGGTGAAGAAGCCCAAGCCACGCGCTCGAGCACGCACCAGCCGGAAGCAACTCGCGCCCGGTATCACTGTAATTGACACGGAGTAAATCATGCCCGTTATCCAGCTCAAGAACGTGGCTGCAGGTACGGCCAACGCCGTTGATGGCTTGGCCTTCCAAGACATCCCTGAGCCAGGCGGACTCGTTAGCATTTTCGCAACGACGGCCGCGGCCGGCGGCACTTTGTCCTACAACGTCGGTAACGAGCGATTCTGCGTGGCCGCTCAACTGAATATTGAAAGTGCGGCTGATGTCATCGACATGGCTCGTGATGTGCTCTTAGACCGCGAACCAGTGCCCCCAGGCAAGCAGTTCGTAGCCATCGACACGGCCATCGGTAACTGCAGGATCGAGATCGAGTACCTGCCCG
>SDBV01007666.1_pt1 | contig 14713 bp, 15 predicted proteins | sample 2277081 | NCBI WGS metagenome assembly SDBV01 (sample SAMN10402039, study PRJNA504765) | marine sediment metagenome | isolation source: marine sediment core GS10_PC15, 223 cmbsf | place: Arctic Ocean: Southern Knipovich Ridge | collected 2010
GAATATTGTAATAATTAATTATATAGCAATGAATTATAATTAATTTGTTTTTATTGACTATCTAAAATACTTTTTAAAGATTTTGAAAAAACACTAAAAAGATCAAGTTACACGAGTTCTGAAGTTAAATATAATCCGAGCTATCTGAATATCGTACGACGTCTGAACGTCTTGAGTTTACAACTATGGGTGTTTCGGAAGGGGTGGGAAAGGAATGATTGAGTACGGGATATCAGCTATACTTGAGAAGCCATTTGGTGAATTTCTGCTTAAAGAATATCCCATACCAAACCCAGCCTCGGGAACCCTTATCATCAAGGTAGAACTATGTGGCATATGCGGAGCAGACGTCCAGATTTTTCAGGGGCTTCATCACCACGTGAACTTTCCAATCGCTTTGGGACACGAAATCTGCGGCGAAATCGTTGCCGTTGGTGACGGAAAAGAGAGCGACTTCACGGGTAAGAGCATCGCCATAGGAGATCGTATTGTATTTGTACCATCCGTTCACTGCGGGCAGTGCTATTTTTGTAGTGTAGCGAAAACCAGGGCCAAATGTCTGAATGCAACGGTTTACGGCTTCCTGTCTGATAAGGAAGAGGAGCCTCATTTCAAGGGAGGTTATGGGCAATACCTATACATCCACGATCCGCGGACGAGCATTTTCAAAACTAATGTGCCCGCGGAGGCGGCGGCGTTGACTGAGCCCCTCGCAGTTGCTCTCCATGGTGTTGAGCGGTCAGGCCTCCAAGCGGGGGATACGGCAGTAGTACAAGGTGCAGGCCCTCTCGGACTGTTAATGACTGTAGCATGCAAGGCTAGTGGCGCCAGTACGGTAATTGTGGTAGGTAAGAGTAGAAAAGAACGTCTGGCGTTAGCTGCAGAACTCGGGGCGGATATTATTATCGATATGAAAGAGACTCCACAGGTTAGTGAGCGCCGACGAATCGTAGAGGATGCATCATCAAGCGGATTCGGTGCGGATGTGGTCTTCGAGTGCGCTGGTGCCCCACAGGCGTTTTCCGAAGGTGTCCAGTATGTGAGGGACAGTGGAATATACTGTATTGTGGGCAGTGCTGTCGATAAGGGTACCGTGTCCCTGAATCCGTGTATGGACATTCTCGACAAGAACATAACGATCCATGGGATTTACGATCACGACGTTGAGCACTTCAGCAGAGCTTTCCGCATAATTGAGGAGCGGCGATTCGCTGTGTCCAAGGTGATCTCGCACAGGGTATCGTTAGGGCGTCTCCACGAAGCCATGAGCTGTTATGCCAGACAGGAGAAGTTTGACGGTTATCACTTTAGGAAAGCTGTAGTGGATCCGTGGCTGTAGCTATGCAAAGGAGTAATGGATGCTTTATACATACTTAGACGGTGAAGTTAATAAGATGTTTCGACATGATACCTCATTGGATGAAAAATGTAGCAGCTTTTGATACTAAAACTGTCTTAAAAGGAAGGCGAGGTCCAGTATAGATATTAGGGTTTAAATTAAACCAATACTACATTTAAATTAGGGGGAAATGATATGAGAAAGATCACAGGTAAGTATGTACGGACCTTTTCACCTGATAACGCACCCGCATTTCATGTAAAACCTCATGAGAAAATCACAATCCTTGCCGAAGACACTGCAGGGGGTCAGATTAGGACTCCAAACGACACATTTGAAAGCATTGATTGGGATCTCATGAATCCGTGTACTGGACCAATCACTATAGATGGCGCAGAACCAGGCGATATACTGGTCGCGAATATTCATGAAATTCACTTGCCTAAATCAGGGTTTTCTGCAACATTCAAAGCTTTTGGGATTCTACGACCGCAACGGCCAACTAGTTCTTCAACTAAGTTCGCTAAAATACAGGATGGGCTGATTCATTTTTCAGAACAAATAGCTTTCTTACCGAAACCGCACTGCGGAATAATTGGAATTGCACCACAAAGTGGGTCCATACCTGTGGTGCTCGCTGGAGATCATGGGGGCAACATGGATCACAGCTTAATCGGTCCCGGATCGAGGGTATATTTTCCCGTAAACGTTCCAGGAGGTCTATTCCAGATCGGGGATGTTCATGCTGCCATGGGCGATGGAGAGGCGTTCGGGTCACCAGTGGAGATAAAGGCAGAAGTTGAAGTCAGCTTTGAGGTTATAAAGAGATCTTCAACGAGGATTAAAAGCCCGGTTGTTGAAACAGATGCTTATTGGTCAACTACTGGCTGGCATTGTGGTGACCCTGAGGACATCCTTGCTGCAATTCAGATGGCAGCTGAAAGAATGCTAAGTTTGATTCAAGAATCCTGGGGCTTGGATGAAGCGGATGCAATGATGCTGATGTCAAACGTATGCGATCTCCAGTTGGGGGCTGCGTGTTTAGGTGATCATTTCATATCTGCAAAGGCAGTTATCCCAAAGTTGACAGGCATGCCGGCACTAATAACAGTAGCTTAAAGGGTCGTTTCGGTAATAGGAGGTGATGCCCGATGAGGTAGGTTGACTTAAACCGAGAAACAATACGAAGAAAGCGTGCAATGATTGCGCGAAAATACCAAGGAGGTTTAGCAATGAAAAAGATGATTGTATTTTTATTAGTAATGGTATTAATGATGACGCCGTTCATTCTTTTCGGTGGTGAGAAGGAGTCGAAGAAGTTTACCATAGGTGTTGTTGCACCTGAACTATCAAACGAGTTCTGGCGGAACTTTGTGGATCTAGTGTACAAGATGGCGGAGCAGGTCGACGTCGAGGTAGTTCATTCGGATGCAGAATCCCGTGAAGAGAACACCGTCAAGCTTGTTGAGAACATGCTAACACGTGGTGTCGACGGTCTCATCGTGGGACCTGTTACGGCGAGTGTGGGCCCAAAGTCAATGGAGCTGGCTGAAGCTGCCGGAGTACCGGTTGTGTTTGCAGCCCGTTGGGCTGGAGTGGATCCGGACACGTATAAGGGTAAATACTTAGTTGGATACGTGGGGTCGAGTTACTACGAGACATCATATTATATGATGGGAAGACTGTACGAGGCAGGATCGAGAAAATTCGTCTCTATCCAAGGTCAAATCGGGAATGCACCGGCAGATGACATGGCAAGGGCAGTGGCGGACTTTGTGAATGAACGTTCAGATACGGTGTTACTCCAGGAAGTAAGAAATACAGAAGTACGAGAGGATGGCCTAAGGGCTACTGAGAATTTTCTTTCCGCTTTTCCAGGGCCAGGATTCGATGGTGTAGTTGCGTTCAACGATGAAACCGCGCTGGGAGCAGTCAAAGCGCTGAAAAATATAGGTGCTCTTGACAAAGTTCATGTGGTCGGCAAAGATATGATAACAGATGCTATTGATGCTTGGAAGAAAGGCGACCTGTTATACACCGGTGGTGGTGGTGGATGGGCCATAAGTGCGTTTGCTTTTTTCATGCTGTATGACCATCTGAATGGATACGAGCCTCTCCAAAAGGTTGTGTGGATGGCTAACCTCAATGATATTACACTAGATGAGCTTCCGCTGTATGAGGATCAGTTTATGAAAGGGTTACCAAACTATGATACAAAGAACCTCACTCAGACTCATAACCCAAACCTTAAGATTACAGACTGGTCGGTCACGTTAGTGAGGTGATTTGGATTCTTTAAATTCTATTGAGAGCGAGCAGAAGTTACAAACTATTGGATAGAGAAAACATTTGGTTACCGGCAACTCATTATCGCTATGTGACATGTGAACGTGCTGCCAGATGATCCACGGTTTAATAACGGAGAAGGAATGAAAAAAGTTATCAAGTGGGCGCACAAGGATTTGGTGGTACAATAGAATGGCAGCTTTGACGTGGTGATGTTCTCATGAGTTCAGCCAAACCACCTGAAGCGGATACAAAAAGTCACGGTGATGGCAAGCTCATGTCTGACATCGATATGCCATTCGGCTTAAGCAGGGTTTGTAAATCCAGTTGCTTCAGACAAAGAGGAGTAGATCTTTGCTTATACCCTAAATCCACAAGGTTGTCCTTTACCTGACATTGTGGACACAGAGTCAAGACCAGGTGATAATTAGTAAATGTGGAGGTCTACAATGTCAGATGTAAAGAAACAAAGAAGGAAGGATAAAGAGTCCTGTCCATTCAAAAGAGGGGCTTTATGGCTCAGAATTTTCTCCAAAAAGGTATTCAAGTACATGGCTCAGATATTGATATCTGATATTACATACATATACACTTTTGATATGTAGCTTTATTTGTGTACTATTATTGGACTATGTCCGCCAAATATCTTTGGCTAGTCGAATGTAGATGTGGCTTACGAAGGCGCTTATGTTGAAATCGATGTTTATGTCATATTTGGCGGAAGGTCCAGTGAAATTAAGCATACGCAAGTATATCAAGGTAACTAATATCCGAATCGGGAGGCATTAGCAATTAGGCTATTTGCTCCCTCATCAATTTGAGATACGTACACATTGGTAGATAAAACTTGTCAGTTCTTCTACTTTTTCAGGTGTAAATAAAGAATCTAAATATGAAATGTAAATACTAAATAGTTAAATTTTAAAGAAAGGAGTTCGATAAGTATGACGGCTAATAAATTGCTTGAAGAAATAACTAGTAATGTAATCGAAGGTAGGGCAGATAAGAACTCACCATTACCTGAAGAAAAAAGAGGTATGCCAGGTGTTAAAGAGTTGACCGAAAAAGCGCTTGAGGAAGGGATAGATGTGGAGGTTCTACTCAATAAGACGCTCATAATGGCAATGAGGACCGTAGGATCACAATTTGAATCGGGAGAAATCTTTATTCCAGAGATGTTGATTGCTGCTCAAGCATTAAAGGCGGGAATGGAGGTTCTCAAACCGGTGATAATCAAAAAAGGGCTAAAACCTATTGGTAAAGTTGCTATCGGTACAGTTAAAGGAGATGTTCACGATGTCGGAAAGAGTCTTGTAAAAATGATGTTAGAGGGAGAAGGGTTTGAGGTGATCGATTTGGGAATCGATGTTCCAAACGAGATTTTTATCAAAACTGTCAAAGCAGAAAAGGTTCAATTATTAGGCATGTCGTCTCTACTAACTATTACCATGATGGAGATGAAAAATGTCATAGAGTCTTTGAAAGAAGTGGGGATTCGAAGCAGATTAAAGATAATGATTGGTGGTGCGCCAGTGACTGAAGAATTCGCTGAACAAATAGGAGCCGATGGATATGCTATAGATGCAATCCGTGCGGTAAGAAAGGCCAGAGAGTTGTTGGCGTTAAACTAATAATACTTAACCATAATGAATACGTAGTTCAAAATTATGAAGAAAGGATGGATGAGATGTCTCAAAGGTATTTAAATATATTATCAGACGAGGAAATAACAAAACTCCATGAAAGTTCGTTATGGATTCTCGAAAATGTCGGCATGCGTATTGATCATGACGGTGCCATCGACAAGTTAGATGACGCCGGGGCAAAGGTCGACCATAACAACAAAAGAGTTAAATTTCCTCCAGACCTTGTAGAGAAGTGTGTCAAGATTGTTCCTGAAACGTTGATCTACGCAGGCCGTAATCCAGAAAACGATATTGTTCTGAAAGTTGGAGGAGATTTGTATTGTAGGGGCAACAGTGGTGGGACTGCCTATGTTGACCTAGAAACCGGTCAATATCGACAAGCAAAAATAGATGATGTAAAACAATTTGCGATCCTGATGGATGCTTTGCCAAATATTAACGGCATTGGGCCTCTTCATGCCGTGGATGTTCCGACAGCAACATCGGATATACATGGTTTTCGTGTTCTATTGGAAAATCAACGAAAACATATTAACAACAATCCTTTCACTGTAAAGAACTTACAGTATCAGCTGGAGATGGTACTGGCGGTGACGGGTAGTAAAGAAGAAGTCAAAAAGAGACCACTCTTTCACAATATTGTCGCAGTTGTATCACCACTTTATATTAGTAAAGAAGATGTAGACATGTTGATATTAGCAGGTGAATATGGAATACCCACTGGTTTCTGTGACATGATTAATACTGGGGCTACTGGACCTGCAACTCTTGCTGGAACCCTTGCTCTTGGAAACGCGGAAATATTAGGTGCTTGCTGTCTTAATGAAGTGCTGTTTCCTGGAAGAGCTACTTCATTTTTTCTGGAGCCAATGTTTACTGATATGTCGACGGGTAGTGGTTTGTTAGGAAGTCCAGAAAATACATTAATGTACGCAGCTTTAAGCCAACTGTGTTGTACCTTGTATAAAATACCAGTTGAAACGGCGGCGATGGCTGCTGATGGGACAATTACTGAAGAAATTATGTTTCAAAAGGGGTGGAGTGGTCTTATGGCAGCGTACAATGGAGCATCCTTCATATTTGGTTGTGGCTCTGTAGATACTTTTATGGCTCAAAGTCCTGTTCAGTTAGTTATTGATGACGAGATCATGGGCATGATACGTCGGGTTTGGCGTGGATTTGATGTAAACGATGACTCATTGGGACTTGAGGCTATAAACAGGGTTGGACCACAAGGTGTATTTTTAACAGATGAACATACTCTAAGGCATATGCGGGGCGAGCATTTTAGACCAAATCTCTTTAACCGCGACCCTAGAACTGTCTGGCTTTCAAAAGGTGCAAAGAATATAGAACAGAGGGCCAGAGAAAAAGCACTTCGCATACTTAACGAGCACAAAGTCCCTTTATTAGACAGTGCCGTTATACAAGAATTAGACCTGATTCAAAAAAAGGCCGACGAGGAATTAGTGAAGTAAGTCAAAAGTAGGTAAGAGATGGTTAGGAAGGAATAAGATGGCAGGGTCACTCAAAGAAATCAATAAGTTCCCAGAAAATACAGATATTCAGCATAAGTTTTTTTAAATGAGGTTTTTATTTGGTGTACAACGAGAAGTCTTCCCTTTACCTGAAATTGTGGACATAGAGACAAGACCTGTAAATAATGAACAAAGTAGAAGGTGAACCTGTTGTCCTGATGGGTTTGCGGTTTGAATTTATGGTTACATATTACTAATTTAGACTATTGGGCTTGCTTTTGGGTAATCTAATACCGTTCTCATGCTTGGCGGGGGGTATCGTCTAGATAGCGAAAAGGATGCAACTGCAGCACAGTGTGTTTATAAAATCACTGTACTTTTTATCTAGAAATTCGGTGTCGGAAACCATCCTCAACGCCATTAATGGAGAGAAAAATTGGAAGAAAAAAAAGAGGTTGTACTAGAAACAAGTAAATTAGAAAAACATTTTGGTGGTATTAAAGCAATAGACAAAATTGACATGAAACTCTATGAGAATGAAATTCTTGCAATTGTTGGTGATAATGGAGCTGGAAAATCCACCCTCATTAAAACAATTACGGGGGTATACAAGAAAGATGGTGGAGATATTTTCATTCAAGGAATGAATGTAGAGATACACAACACTAGGGATGCTCGAAATTTAGGAATAGAGACTGTTTATCAGGATAAAGGCCTGATACAGGTACTTGATTCACCCACTAATCTATTTTTAGGTAGAGAAAAATTCCAGAAAAACCCTCTAGGCAAAGCATTATATTTTCTAGATGTTAAAAATATGAGAGAGGAGACAAGAAAGCTCCTGATGAGACTCGGAGTAAAAATAAAGGATATTAATGCACCGGTAAATCTTCTCTCTGGTGGTCAGCAACAATCGATAGCGGTTGGAAGAGCGCTGTATTGGAGCGGAAAAATTTTAATATTTGATGAACCTACCAATAATTTGGGAATTGAAGAGCAACATAAAACGATTGAGCTTATTAGAACCATTAGAAACAACTATAAAGAAGTATCGATTATTGTCATTACTCATAACCTCTATCATGTTTTCGATCTCGTGGATAGAATCTTGGTTTTAAAAAATGGTCAAATAGTTGGGGAAAGAGAAAAAGATAAAACTACTCGTCATGAAATAGTGTCTATGATAACCGGTGTTAGTGTCTAGCTTAATAAAATCACAGTATTATCAGAAAGCACTACGAAATCTATTCAAAATTTAGTATAGGTGTGAGAATTATATTTATCATCATTAACGAGAAGAATACAGGACATCTATAGATATGGGAAACATATCAGCAGTGTAGCTCTCTTATTAGTATCTTAAGAGTTATTTTTTTGTTTTTTGGGCAAAGAAATTTTCATGAATTTATATATCTATTTATATAAAAAGATTTACAGAGACAATTTTTCAAATGAACTTTTTATAACCTTTTTGGTTCCGGCCTGTCCGGGTTAGGATTTTAATGTGTATATTTTAAAAGGGAATTCGCTTTAAAAGTATTAGACGGAAATCAAAAGATTCTGGAGACTTATTTAGGCGCTGTTTGATAGATGAGGTAAAGTTTACATTGTCCTTTACGAAAACAATTAAGGAGTAAAAAAATGGTACCTGGATTTAGAGAAAATGTAGGAAAAAAGAGGGGCAGAATGAAATTTTCAAATAAGTTGCTTAACGATAGGATAAGCAACGCGCCTTTTGGGGATAAGACGAAAGAACTTGCGAGAAAATGGAGCGAGTATGAATCCTTTGGTGGAGTCGGATGGGGTGTTTTTGAAGTAACACCAGTAATAGAACGAGGTGAAGGAGCCTATCTTTATGATGCGGATGGGAAATCATATTTAGATTTACTTTCAGGGTTTGCAGTTTCGGCCCTAGGTGAGTGTAACAAAGAAATAACAACGATAATATGCGAACAAGCCGGGAAGCTGGTCCATTTTTTTGATTTTCCACATGTTGAGAGAGTAAAGCTATCGGAGAAACTGATAAAGAACTCGCGGATGAATGGATAGGTACGGGTAATGTTTGGGGTTACAGGATCAGACAGTATTGAGCTTGCAATACGAGCAGCTCGGTACTATACTGGGCAGCCATATATATTAACAGCCTATGGTGATTATCATGGGGTTACCTATGGGACAATGGGCTTAACGGGCAAAGGAAATATGCAGCAATATTTTTATCCTGTGCTTCCCGACAAGGCTGTGGGGTATTTTCGATCTCCTCATGAATATCGGAGCAAACCTGGGCTTGCAATGGATTGTATAAAGGAGTTTGAGGAGTTCCTTGACAGCAAGGAGTCACCATACACAGATGGAGTGAATGGTATTAATAATGTGGCAGCGATAATCGTATCACCCTTTCAAAGTTCTGCAGGTTACTACATACTTCCGATTGAGTATTTACAGGAGTTGAGGAGAATGGCGGATAAATTTGAAATACTTTTGATTGTGGACGAGATTCAGACGGGTCTTGGGAGGAGCGGCACGTTGTGTGCCTTCGAACATTCAGGTATAGAGCCAGATATGATCGTTACCTCGAAGGCGTTAGGTGGAGGATTGCCCATTTCGGCCGTGATAGCGAGGGAGGAGATCCTGATGGAGTGGGGGCCTGGTGGACATGTATCGACACAGGCTGGGAATGTATTGACCTGCGCTGTAGGAAATTATGTAATAGATTTAGTGTCCTCTGAGAAATTCTTAAAAAATGTAAATGATTTGGGTTCTTATTTTATGGAAGGTCTACGTGTCCTTCAAGAAAAACACAAAATAATTGGCTATATAGACAATAGGGGGTTGTACACTGGAATTGAGTTAGTGAAAAGCAGGGAAACGAAAGACCCAGCCGTAGAGGCGTCCAACTTTGTGCGGAACCAGTGTGTCGCTGAGGGGTTACTGTTTGAGAAAGGTGGGTATTATCACAATAGGATGCAGTTGATACCTCCATTAACGATTAAAAAGACTGAGCTGGACAGCGCATTAGTTATATTTGACAAAGTCTTTGGTGAAGCTGAAAAGAAATTTAAAATATAGGACGTATTCTGCTTCAGAGGAAATCATATAATCAAATATAGTAAATAATGGTGGTTTTTAAAGAAGTCAATTGATAGTAAGCCAAAGAAAAAAAATCCATTGAAGAAAAATCAAGATTATTAGAGAACATCAAATAAAAAAGTTTAGGTTTCAGAGTTCTGTGAAAAATATGTGTCTATGAACCGAAATGTGGAATATGAGAAGAACAACTACTCGAGTACAGGTTACGGGATTCTGATCTTAGTCATCTAGAGAAGGATCTAAAATGATTAAAAGGGGGTAGATGTAACTGAATAATATAAGTAATAGGTATAAACTTGGCAAAATGTGGACATCGTTAAGGCAAGGAGCTGTGCCTCTTGCGGGATTTCTACTCATAGCCATCTTTTTCAGCATAACTGCTCCTAGCCGATTTCTTACTCTTAGGAACTGGCTAACTATCATGCAGCAGTCAACGGTCATTGCAATTGTCGGCTTTGGGATGACTTTTATAATAGTTATGGGTAGTATCGATATATCTGTTGGTTCAGTCGTCGCACTCAGCGGAATGATTGCTGCCGACGTAGCACAGCGATACGGCTTACTCTGGGGGATTGCCTCAGGGATCGTGGTGGGTAGTGTAACCGGCACATTCAACGGTACAGCGCTTACCTTTTTAAAAGTCCCTTCTTTCATAGTAACGCTGGGCATGTTGTCGATGGCTCGCGGACTGACTATCCTTTATAGCAAAGGAAAAACCATAGCTGTCTATGAGACTTTTGGATTCTTGGGAGAACTTCCGTGGATCCTTTATGTAGTATTTGGAGTCTTTGTGATTGTTTACATCATGTTTAATTTTACTATTGTTGGTCGCTACTGTCGGGCTGTGGGCGGTGATGAGGCTGTTGCGAAATTGACCGGGATACCGGTACGTCTTGTAAAGGTCCTGGTTTTCGTGTTAGGGGGTGTGCTCACTGGTTTGGGTGGTGTCATACAGACTGCCCGGCTCGGTGCTTCGACGCCGACGACAGGGCTAGGGTTGGAGTTCGAGGCAATAACGGCCGTTGTTTTAGGGGGAACGCCTCTAACTGGTGGGATAGGAGGTGTGCACTACACTTTTATTGGTTCAGTGATCACAGCGATGTTAACAAATGGTTTAGTGATTCTGGGGGTTCCAACTGAAGGTCAGTTGGTTATTAGGGGGCTTGTTCTTATTGCGGCAGTCTTCGTTTCGATTGAGCGCAGCAAATTAATTGTGATTAAGTAGAAAGACAACACATAAACTGATCACTCGTACTTTGTTTACCGTAAAGGTGAAAATTTAATAAAAAACGAAAATAGCCACCTCGAAATTAACCTGACAGACGGTAAGTAAATGTAGTCTTAGAGATTTCGTAGGAAAAACTGTCTCATACAATTGTGAGGGTAGGGATTCCAAGTGGACAGAGATAACAGTGCGAATGATGTGTAGATGCAAACCTAGGCTGTGTTGTTTCTAATTAATATTTGGAATCATTATATCCCATGTTTCCGTTTCCACAATTACTGTCTCAGGATCCGGTAATATGGTTTGAAGATTCTCTATGGAACATTGCGTATTTTAATTCGGTAAAGCCCTCGTATATTATAAGGTCATGAGGATAGTTGGGAGATAGAATATGCATTGCGTAGCCTTTTGACCTGATGACTGACATTGGTTACGTTTCTTCAGCATCTTGTCTATGGGAAATGGTGGTTTAGTAGCTAAGATTTGATTATTGGGCGGTTAAGAAGTATCTTATATTTGAATACTGAAGCTTGCCATTGATTGATGAAAGAAATAATCAATAACTTGAGGAGATAGTTTCTAAGCCTATGATTAACAACCAGGCAATGGCGCAGTAATGGAGCTAAACTTGAGCTATTTATAACTTTTCTGATGGCCTTATTGTAACTTAAACTAGTGTGTACTTTTAGGTTTTCACACATATTAATAGAGGTAAGGGTGTGCAAAATATTGTCTTTCGCCAGTCGTTAACGAAGTTGGACAGGAGATCTGTGTCCGAAACAATACTTAGTATGATCGTGGATAGCATTACGGGGGGAGAACTCGAGCCCGGTGATAAACTTCCTACTGAGCGGGAGTTTGCTGAAAAATTGGGCGTGGGTAGGAATTCCGTTCGAGAGGCGATGAAGATGCTCTCCTCTCTCGGAGTGATCGAAATTAGGCGGGGTGCTGGCACTTTCATAGTCAAGGAGTTCTCGGAGTCGGCACTTAACCCCCTGATAATCAGTATGGTGTTTCAACAAGGTACCTCGCGGGAGCTGATACAGCTACGCTCACTAATCGAAAATTGGGGAGCTGAATTAGCGGTTGACTATGCAACCCCGGAAGGCCTCATGGAGTTGGAGGGAAAAAATCAAAAGCTAAAAGAGGCCGTGGAGCGTGGCGTCACTGACCCCCGTACCCTCCGTGACCTCGACCTTGAGGTTCATTTCACTTTATTCGACATCACTCGTAACTCGTTGTTTGCTAAGATCGCCAAATCAATATTCAGGATTTTTTATGCTTCTATCGAAAAGGCAGACACATCCCTATTGTTGGAACATCGGCAGGACCTATTCAATTGCCACAAGTTGTTTATTGACGCAATAAGGTCGAGAGATAAAGCCTTGGTTCGAGAGAAGATCGCAGAAAGCTTGGTGCTGTGGAAGCGCTACCTTGAACCGTAACTCTGAAATTCGACTGCTCGTGGCTTTTTCGTACGAATTTACCAGTTGCACCTCGTTATTATCCTCCCAATAAGTCTTTCCGCGCCGAAGACAGTATTTTGTCAATTTCCCTGCCTAGCATCTCTTCGATTGGTTCCGGATGGTGGCCAGCTAATATTTTTTGTTGTTTATCAAATGTTCTGTCGGCCATCGACTTTGCACCGCTCTTGTGCCAGTTGCCAGATTTTTGTCTGTCCCACATTTCTGGAAACCATAGTTCTTCACGAAAGTGGGTAACTGTATGATCATCATCTAAAATATTTCCACTCACGCCTACTCTTTTAATGACTTCAAGCCTAACGTCACTTCATTTATCAGAAACTTCCTTAGCATACGTTTGCAATACCCGATCATCTCGTCATCTACCACAAATTGTGTAAGACTTGCGCCTTGATTAGCTCCACAAATTCCCATATGGCAAAATGAATTTGCTCCAGCAAGCGCACCCAATAGGAAAGTCATCCCTTTTTCAAGACTGGCCTGTACATCCACCAGTTTTGAATCAGTGAGACCAGAATTAACAAGAATGGGCAAGCCATAGGACCTACCTATTTGAGTAATTGCAGCATACATCAGACTATTTTCTGGTGCTCCGAAACAAATCAACCCCACTCTTTGATCCATAATGTGGGGCCATGCCCCGTAGAGAATAGGTGTTCCTGCATGCAAAACTTGTGCAATGACAATTACACCTAGAATTTATGCATTCTCTCGGACTATGGTTCCAGCTAAAGTAGCCGGTGCAGTGGCCGAAGCCATTGTAATTGGTGATCCAAGCCCAATTTGATTTTCTCGTATATTTTACCAGCTCGGCCGTTTAGAACATGTCTCTAAATAGGGTGGGAACATCCACAGGAACTGATAGGGCACCCACAATGTCAATATTCTCAAGCGCATCTTCTATGATTACGCAATTTTAAAATCTTTCGTAGTTGGTGTGGGTTGTGAATTATTGCGAGTATCTACAAAGAGAGGTTCTCCCATGCTGGAGGTAACGATCATTTCATAATGACCAAAATGAGCACACTTCTCGAAATCTCGGCCATAAACTGTATAAGATCTTGGAACTTTATCCAAAGAGTCCATAACCACCAAGGTATCCTGAACCTTTTTCTACCTCAAAGAAGTAAGTAGGAAGCTGTGATACCAAGGTTTAATGGAATTTATAAGCTTGGGGAAATATTCTACCATATCTGTGCTGAATCGTAAAGGGGAAGAAGTAGATTTTAGACAAAAATGTTATGACCTGAAAGAGTACATTGATAATCTTGGTTTTGAGGATGCAGTAGCTATTGAATCTTCCACAGGTGCTTTCTGTTGTGCTGATCACCCCAAGGGAGGGGGGGCAAGACCCATATCAGGTTTTTAAATTCTCCCCCCTCCTTTTTTAAATGCTTCCTCCCGGTATAAATACGGTATCACAAGCAAACCCTTGGTGTACAGTAAAACAAAAAAAGAAGAGACCAGCTTGTGATCCCTTCCTCAGCTACCAGCCCAGCATTATTATTTTATTTTCCCCGCCTGTGCCCACTTATGCACTTTCAGTAGATTCCTGCTTTTAAAACGGTTCGACTAACCCCATGGTGTGCAGGTTGGTGAAAAACGGATAATTGGCAGGTGTCTTTCATAAAAGGTAAAAACAGATTAAAACAGAGTTTTTCGATCGTCTTACATATCACGAAAAGTCGGGTGAGGGCAAATTTATTGTTATTTTATTTATTTGATCTAAAGCTAAACCTAAATCCCAGATTAAGCGATAAGAAAAAAAAGCTTTACAAAAAAAATTGTATCAGACAGCATCACAAAGTCAAGCACATTTTGAAAATCCTCCTGTGCTACTCAAGGAAAGTAAACAAGCTCCCTTATTGAGTTATACCGGAGTAGTTATAGCAAGAAACTCGATACAGAAATTAGGGATAGCTGAGGCAATAGATCAGAATCTTTCTATTTTGAAAAGGCATAAACTTTACTATGAGTCTGATCATGTATTGAATATAGTGTATAACTTTCTAAATGGTGGGGAAGCGCTGGTAGATATTGAAAAATTGCAGGAAGATAGGAGTTTTTTGAAGGTATTGGGAGCGAAGAGGGTTCCGGACCCGACGACGGCAGGAGACTTTCTGGCTCGGTTTCTGGATTCTGATATAGCTAAGTTTCAAGGGGCT
>SDBV01007667.1_pt1 | contig 14711 bp, 15 predicted proteins | sample 2277081 | NCBI WGS metagenome assembly SDBV01 (sample SAMN10402039, study PRJNA504765) | marine sediment metagenome | isolation source: marine sediment core GS10_PC15, 223 cmbsf | place: Arctic Ocean: Southern Knipovich Ridge | collected 2010
GCTTATGGACTTATCTTCAACTCCTTAACTCTAAATAATCACTTGAGAGAATTCATGAGGAAAATAAGAACCAAACCAAAAAATTAATCCTATCGGGTCTATCTTCTTCATTTCTTTAAGTTGCAAGTGATATTTTTCTTCTCTTTTTATTTTACTTAGTTTTTCAACGATTTTATTAATAAATTTCTCATCCTGAATTAAATCTTTTATTTTTTGATTTTCTTGTTGAAAGATTTTCATAGACATTGGTTTTTCTATTTTTCCTTCATGCTGAAATAACATAAATTTTCCTAAAAAGGCTATCTTTGCAGCAATAGTTCTTGTTTTCATTAAACTCAGCTTTAATCGTGATGATGTATAAGCAAATAGACCTGTTATACCCCTTTTCAAAAAATCGGTATTATTTTTAATAGTTTTATCTTCAATCCAATCAGGGGAATGTTGAGTTAAGGAAAAAAGCTTACATATATCTATAAGATCGCTAATAACACTCTTAAAATTTAATTCCGGTAATGAACGCCTTTTTTTCTCAAATCCAAACACATCATGAAAAGCATTATAAATTTCCTCAAGGTTGTCAGAATATTCTAATAATAAAGAGATATTATATAATTGTTTCGCAAAATTCAAGGGATTTTTATCCATTTTCTTTCCTATTGTATTTGGACAGATTACTGTTAATTTATCTCCTAATAGAGCATTTTTAGTTGGTGCTCTGACAGAGTATTTCGATTCATAAAGAAATGTTTTAATGGGAGTATTTTGTATCTCATAATTAGGCTCGTGAAGCAGGAAATCTAGTTCAATCTTAGAAGGATTATCGGAAAATAATGATGGAATATAGATATTGTATAACACTAAATATGATGGTAAATCTACTCCTCCTACTCGTTGAAAATTGTAAATTTTCTTATTAAATCTATTGTAGATTTGCTTTAGTATAGAAGTTATTTCTTCTTCTGAAGCATTAATAGCCAAATCTATATCGATACTTAGTCTTTGAAGGCCTTCTGGAATTAATAATTGTACCGCTGAACCACCTTTAAATATGGGATCTAAACCTCTATCTCTTAATTGATCAAGATATTCTAATCCATTTAAAGCTCTTTCATATAAATCTTGATGAATACCATTTCTTTTCTCAACTTGGGCCAAGATAAATTCTTGGTCAAAGTATTTTTTTTCCCCAATAAATTTTTCTTGGAATTCTGACTTATAAAAGACCATTAACCCACCCCGTTCCAAATAATTGATTCATATTTCCTTGTAGATCAGATATTTTTTCAATGTATTTCTTTGGAATATAATTTGGAAGATCCTCATATAATTTTGAAAGAATTAAAAGTAAATCGAGTTCAATATTTCTGATCTTTGCGTATCTCATTGAAAAGCTGAAATTAAACTCTCCTGTTTGAATCATCTTCATTAATATATTTTTAAGTTCCTCTAATGGATAATTCAAATGTTCTCTAGTAATATAATAATACAAATCAATGATACATCTCTCTGAAATTGCTGTATTCACATCATTCATTTTTAAGGTTCCATAAAGATTTTTTCTTTTAAATAAAAATATTGGAATCTCCTTTCTATAGGATAATTCTTCAAAATCTTTTGATTTTGGATTGATAATTGATTCAATATTGTTCTCAAATAATCTATCTTTGATAGATTTTAATTCGATTATTCCTGCGGCTTCGATAAAAATGTAATTTTTAATCGGAATGTAATGGAAAAAGTCTTTGAAATTAAAAATACTCCAGATTATAAATTCTAAAAAGGGTGAATCCTCCTTTATATATCCATGAATCTCTTCTAGTTTTGGGTCAATTTCTGGTTTAAGTTTAGATTTTTGTAGAGATAAGTATTCTCCCCTTCCAATTCTAGTTATTAATCCTTCTCTTTCTAGTCTACTCAAATAATTTGTAGCTGTAATTCTTTTAATATCAAATCTATTGACTAATTCTTTTATAGTAATAATACTTTCAGAGCTTATTATACTATTTTTTATTTTTTCAGAAATTTTTAATGACATTCTATTCACTATATACTTTTGTAATAATATAATATTTTTTTACATTTTTATATTTTTTCTTTATATAGTTACATATAACGAAATTAAGAGTCTTCTTGTTAAAGAGAAGATTTAAATATTAGTAAATACACTAATTTAATGTAATTACATTCCTATAATGTAAAAACATTAATTTAAATCAAAATTGAAATGTGGAAATTATGGAAGATTTTAGTAAGATTTTAAATAAAGTGAAAGATAAAAAGTGCCCCGTATGTGGGAATCCTTTTTTAGGCTGTGTAATAGAAGTAGATAATTCTAGTACTACGGGAATCTATCCAGGCACAATAAATATTAAATTTTCTTCATATCCGCTCTCTTGTGGAAAGTGTCCTGAATGTGCTGAAAAATGTTTTGTTGGTAATATTGAACATCAAAATCAATCAGATCTAAATTATGATGTGCTCTTGGCTGAAGTTAAAAAGAACTCAAAGATTCCCTGTGAAGAAAAAACTATTCAGGAACATAATGATTTAGAAGATGAGGAAGATAAAATTTTTCCTGAAGAAGAAATTACAGAATTCATAGATTCAATGATGGATAGTGTGGCTTGTTGCCCTTATTTAGATAAATTCTATTTTTTTCCCGAATGGGATACAGAGTATAAAGGGCGAGTTAATGAACCTGAACCCTGGGAAGAAACTAAAGATTTTCTAGGATGTAAATTGATAAATATTTTTAATTTAATAAAAAATGAAATTCAGGAGAGTGAATAATGGAACAATTTGAAATTTTAAACAAGTTAATTAAAACATTAAATTCACTACTCGATACTATTTTATCCGCTCAATTTGGAATAGAGAATAAAGAATGGATTGATGCGATTAAAGCCAGTGAAGACGGCTATTCTCAAGCAAAGAATTTCATTAATAAACAATTAAATAAATAATTTAGAAAGAGAGTGAAGTATAAATGGATTCTGAGATAAAAGAATTAATTGAAAAACATCTAAAAAAATGTCCCGAATGTGGGAAAACATTTTTGGCAATTATGAAGCGTGCTTATTATACTTACGAACATTTAAAATATTGTTCCTCAAACATAGAAAAATATCCATTACTATGTGGAAAATGTCCTAATTGTGCTTGGAACTGTTATAATAATGTTGATAAAATCATTGAATTTGTAAAGAAGAATAATAGAATGCCTTGCAGTCATAAATGGACTATATTTGATTATTTTTCTGAAGAAAATAGAGAAAAAAGTTTTGGGGATGATAAAATAAAAGAGTATGTAAAAGCTTACTTTGAAGATTGGGAGTTATATGAAGATGAAATGGATTTTTGTCATCCTATTTTTAAAGATTCAGATGGTTTAGATCCCATAAGTGATTTAGAATTGATTGATCTCCTTGATTTTTTTAAAGAAGAATAACTCATTTTTTTTTTTAATAGGTATTAATGGATTATTATTGGAAAAAGTAAATATTTAAATACAAGTTCTGATAGTAATTACTTATCGAAAGTGTCATTACATTTCGCAAATGTTATGACTCTAAAAAAAATCGAAACATTAAATAAAATAAAAAACATAATAAAAATATAAGGAAAATGTAAAATGACAGAAATTAAAGAAATTAATCAAAATCCTGAAAATGAAAAAACTATGCCAATAGAAAAATGCGAATCCTGTGGGATGCAAAAAAGAAGACTGCTTGAATATAAAACCAAACTGGGGAACGAGAAGAAGATTTGTGAGAATTGTCAGATGATTCATTTATTATTTGATGATATTTCCGAATTCAAGGATGAAAATGATGCCGATGTATTTGCTCGTTTAAATGCTTTCTACTCGTATAAAGCCAATCAAAAAGCACAAAATTTATTTAAACTTCTCCTAAGATACTTATGGAATATAGAACCAATTGATCTAACCGAAATAAAGAAATTATGGAATCGACATTATAAAGATCCTCTCGAACCTCACATAAAAAGATTTCAAGAAATTGGTATAATTGGTGAAATTGAGAATCAAAAAGGCACTGAAATTGCCAAATGGGGCAACAAAATGAATGTTCTAATTCATAAATTTACAGATGCAAGGACCAGAGAAGACATCGATTCGTGGTACTACAATATCGCTAATGTAATAAAGAGTGCTGAATCACTTGTAGGATTATCAACTGAATTAGACCGTCCAACATTTGATAAAAATCGCAATGCTATAATGAAAATATTCATGAAGGAATGTTGCGACAAGGATGGAAATATTTTAGAGTCCTGTAAAAAACGTAAGACTTTATCAATAGGTGGTTTTGTTTGCAAATTCGTAGATGATGAAGGAGAAGCATGTAAATTAGAATATGATACGTTAGAAGATGCTTTAATTCATTTAAACGATCATAGTATACCAAAGGAAAAGAAGGAAGAATATATTGAACGACTAGAAGAATTCGTTGGCGTTTGGCTAAGTTCTGATGAAATAGCAAAACAAAGTGATAAAGTCTCATATAGGAATTGGCAACATGCGATTAATGCATTAGTAAAAGCTCAAGACTTTTTTATAGAATTAGGGATCAACCCGGAATCCGGGAAAATGGAGTTTTTAATAGATTCAGGTGTAGCAGAAGCGATGGAGAAAGCTTTAATTAAAACTAAAGAGAAAATAAAAGAGAAAGCAAAAGAAAAAGAACAATCATAAATTCAATTTTTTTTTATTTATTGAGAAGATCTAATATGGATTTGAAAAGACCTGTTTTAATTGGAGAGCTTCATAATGAGATTTGCCATAAGATAGTAAAAACTTTTTTAGTTCAACATGAGAAGGAAATTTTAGATGGAATTAGAGGATTTATATTACATGGGCCACCAGGAACAGGAAAGTCCACAATTGCCAAATGGGTTATTTCTGATGTTGTGGCAAAAACACATCTAGATCATTTTAACGATGATCAACTCTATAAGTTGTTAAATCTAGCTGATATCGCAAAATCAAAATTTGGGGAAACAGAAGATATAATTAGAGATAATTTTGTTACAGCTATGAGAATTGCGAAAAACAATGGAAACTTTTTCATTATTGTTATGGATGATGTTGATGGTATGTTTCCTTCAAGATCATATCAAAAATTGGAAGCTTGGTATTTAGGTCATTTAAATGTGCTTTTTACTGAGTTAGATAAGCTTGAAACTGATAAAGTAGGTGTAATTATGACAACTAATAGAAGAGATCTATTAGATGATGCTGTAATTAGTCGATTGGTTGATTTTGAAGTACCTTTTATAACTATCGAAACAGCAAAAATGAAAATTGAGTCTAGAATTAAAGAATTGAAAATGGATAATAAATATATTGATGTTGTTTTAAATCGAATTGAAGAAAAAAGAAAAAATGGTACAATTGAAAACTTATCTTTCAGGGATGTTGAAAAAGAAATGATATTTGCTTATTTAGAATGGATAGATGCAGAATCAGAGTGATACTATTGAAATTGGATGAGTTTACAAGTTATGATGGATTTCATGTTATTTTTCCAAAATACCAAGATGAAAAAATAAGATACTTTGCAGAGAGGATTGATAAATTGTTAGGATCAGATGCAACCATTATCCGTAGAGCAACTTATGATCCAAATCAGAGAAACCTAAAAGATAAAGATATATTATTTATTGAATTGAAAAATAGTATTAAAGGAATTTTTGGAGTCATATTATGTTTACATGAATTTGAGAATTTCATAGAGTTGAGAGTAATTAAAGATTTGATCAAGTTTGAGATTCCAAAAGAAATAAGAGATTATGATGATGAATATTATGAATTTTTCAATGAATTTGAAAATAATTTTATTGGTAAATCAAATATAAATGAAATAGCACTTGAAGATTTAAATTCTAATCTATTTGTTGAATTAAAAAATTTAATAAAAGGGTAAAGTGAAAAATATGGAAGAAGATGAAATAAATTTTAAAAAATTGGATGAGGAATTAATCAATATATATAATTCCAGTAAGAGACCTAATAAAGCTATTGAAAAAAAGATTAAAGAGGAAATAGAAAATGATTGATATTGAAGGTGAAAATATCGGTGGTTTAAGAGGGCCATTTAAATTCTCTATTCAAGATGGGCTTTCTATATTACATGCTCCAAATGGTTCAGGAAAGTCTAGCCTTTTAAGAGCATTTCATTTAGCAATAGCAAATAAGAAAATATCTCAAGACGATTTGAACAATTACCTTACTGAAAAAGAGATAAATGGTTTTGTAAAAGTAAAAATTGATGGACAAGAATATGAAGTTCAAATTCAGAGAAAGGGAGATAAAGTTATTATTACTTATTCTAATGCAGATGATGAAATCTTTAAGTTTCCTTCTGAAGAATTAAGTTTTATTAGAGCTAAATCAGAACTCTTTCAAGGAATAATAAATGATGATGATGCACTCATTTCTTCATGGTTTTATAAAGTTACCGAAGCTCATAAATATGAGTTGTTTTTAGAGGTATCTACTAATATTCTCACAGATTATAAGACTAACAGAGATGACTTAAAGAAAAAGGTCAGTAAAGATGTCTCACGAAATCGAGAGGAAATAAATAATCATCAAAAAGAAGCTGATAAATTAAGTGATAAAATCGAATCATTATTAGATTCAGAGCCATATAAATTAGCCATGAAAGAACATACTGAGAAAAAAGATAAGATCGAGAAATTGCGAGAGAATAACAAGAAATTATCGAATAGAAAATCAAAGATATCAGCTGAGATTTTTAAAGATGAAGAGGCTATAGAAAAATTAAATAGAGATTTGGAAAAGGTTAAGAAAGAAATTGAAAATTATGATGCTAATTTACCTGTAATGCAAGAGAAACTAAGAAAAAATGAAAAATTGCGAGATAAGCTGGAAGAGGATTTAGGAAATACAAAAGATCAAAGACTTGCAGCACAACAAGAATTAACATTAGAAAGAAAAGAATTAAAAGAAAATGAGGAATTAATTAACCGAGAAACATGCCCAAAATGTCACCAGAAACTTGATCCTATTTACTATAAAGATAAAGTAGTTAAAGGTAAAGCTAAAGTGAAAAAACTCGAAGCTAAACTAAAAGATCTAAAATCAAAAGAACAGGAGATCGCTTTAGAAATGAATGAAATTGGTGATCAATTAAGAGCATCCACAAACTTTTTGAAACAAAATAGAGAAAGCTTGAATAAAAATCGAATAACTAAAGAAAAAGACATACAAAAGAAAAGTCAATCATTACCTGATAAGAAAAATAAAAGAAAGCAAATAGTTGTCGAGATAGAAACAAAAGATAAAGAATTATTGGCAATACAGAAGGTACTAGCAGAAGAAATACCACTTCAAAATGATGTTTTTAAACTTCAAGGAGAACTTAATAGTAGGAATAGATTAATAAATAAACTTGAAGAAGAATTAGAAATGTCAAGTGGATATCAATTAAGATTTATAAAAGCGGAGAATTATGTAAAAAAGACCGAGGCGATTCATAAGTATTATTCTGAAAAATTTCAACGATTAACATATGAAACATTCGAACACATTAATGATGAAATAATGGCTTCCTTTGAATTATTAAAGTTAGCGAAGCTCAAGAAAGTTAAATTTGATAAGAAAGAAAATAAACTTCTATTAGAAATTCAAAGAGCTAATAATGTCTATACAACATTAGAAAAACTCAGTGGAGCTGAAAAATCTTTAATTACTCTAATAATAACTTGGATTGTAAAACAAATGGTTCTCCCTGATGAACCTTTTTTCCTTGTTGATGAAGTAACTACTGAAATGGATGATACTCGTTTCCAGGAGATTATAGATTATATATCTAAAAAAACAGATTATGTAATTGTTGCAAGACATAAACCATATAAAGGAAAGCAAGAAAATTTAACTCAAACACATATTATTACACAATTCGCTTAATTATTTTTTAAATATCACTCCATTTTTTTAGGAGATTAAATATAGCAGTATCTAAGAAATAAAATATTGACGGGCATAAGAATTGACAAAAATCTATTCAAAAAAATTCACTGAAACTTTCTTTAAAAGTGAGGATAATATTATTCTTACATCTCCTTATAGAAATAACAATATATTCATTTTCCTTTCTATAAAAGATGATATTTTAAAATCTCATATATTTAAATACATCTTCGATCCTCTAGAACCTGAAATTAGATTTTCTTGTGAGTTTCAAAAGAATCAAGAACTAGAATCTGCATTAAAGTTAAAAGTACCTATCAAATTTATTTTACCTGGTCGTGTTGGAAATGAATTAATTATTATATCAAAAAACGGAGATATCTGGAATGCATTTGAAAAAGAAAACTCAGTTCAGTTATCTAAAAGATTAGGGAAGATAGATTTTGGTGATACAGAAGAAGATTCATTAGATTTTTTTGATATTTCTGATCCTATAGATGTCGTAGCGTATTTTACAAAAAGAACAAAGGATTTTGCCTGTATTGTAGTAAAGGAACAAGATAGATTTTATATATTGTTAAATATTGAATTATTTTCCAAAATAGAACCTGAAAATTCAATTATTGAATTTGAAGATTCAGTAGCTTTTTGGAATAGCACTGCTGAGAATTTAGATCTTTTTTCTTTCAATGAAAATCTAGGTCTCGCTAATATTAGTTTTCCTCGAAATAAAATCAATAAAGAATTACCCCTATCAATTACTAATTTAAAAAAGTTTAAGGGTATTCCAAAAGATATCTGTTGCATAAATGATGCGCTTTATGTTGCTACACAAGAAGAATTTCATATTTATCCCTCTTTTAAAAAATATAGAACTCTCACTTCATTAAAATTATCGTTCTATCCTGAATTAATCTGGTTTGAACCTCAATTCAATAGATGTAAAGTTATTTATGATGGAGGAAACCTTTCAGATTTTGTTATTTCTCCTACACTTTCTGAAATCTCAACGAAAATAGTTTCTGTAGAACGTCATGAAAAAATAAATTGTTATGAAAATAGTCAAATAAAATGTATAGGAAATCGACATTTTGGAATAATATACAATGGAGAACAATGCTATATATGGACTAAGAGAGAACATATAAGTACGCTAAAAACTCATAATTTAACAATATTAGAATTACATAATCCTATCCCTAATGCTTTAGAATCCCTCCAGAGGCTTAAAGACTTAAATTTAATGGATTTTGGACAAATGGTAGCAATAACTGAAGCTGATTTGCCTAAATCCTTATTAAAACTGAGAAAACGGAAAATTCGGTTCTTTACAAAAGAGGACGATTTATTTATTATCAGCAATGTCTATTCTAACTTAACATATTTAGAAATAGCAAGAAAACTCAAAAGACCACCAATCTCAATATATACTCATGTAAAAATGACTTTTGGTACTCCAGTTTGCGAAGATCATAATGCTTTTCAGAAAAAATGTGCAAAATGTTCTGAAGCAAGAATAATTTGGGAAGAACAATGTAAAGAGACAATTAAAACTGTAAAATATCGCAAATCATCAGTAGAAGAAGATGAATTACCTGAATTCGATTTAGAAGAATTTATTTGGAAGGATAAGAAAAGGAGGTTTAGAAATAGAACTTCATTTTTTAAGAGTCTACTCTCACAAGATCTTTATAATAAAATATTAGATTTCATAATTAGCACTGACTTGTTAAAAGGGAGAAGCGTCAATAAGATTTTTGAACAATGTATTAAAATCTTTATAGATAATCTTCTAAGAACTTCGATTAATAGTGGAAAGACAATATCTAATTCTTTATTAGAACTTTATTTTGGTATAAAAAAAGATCTTAAGACATTAAAGGTAATCTATAAACCTTATAAAGAGAAAATAAATCCAAGCTATTCTCCTTTAGGAGATTTAGTTTTTTTCTTTAAGGATATGATGAATTTTAGAAAATTGTATGAAGAAGATACTTGTAGGAAATTAAGACCTTATTTAGTTGAATTTAATAAAGAACTTTCAAAAATAGGAATCAAAGATGGATATATTGCAGGATTTCTATATATTATTTATAAACAGATAGGAAAAGCAATTACACAGTTGAAATTAGCTAAAACCTTTCAAATTACAGAGGTAACTCTTAGAACTAGAATCTCTGATGTAGATAAGTTATTAAATCGTCAAAATCCTTTTGAATCTCTTAGAAATATAGCAGAAATAATTAGCAATAGTAATACAAAAGAAGAATTAAAGCAAAAAGAAAAATCATCAATAAATCTTTTTAATAGAAACATTAAAAATTCAATTCGCAATCAGACTATAGAAGAAATTCCGGATTTGATTTCTTCATTAGAAATCAATTATAAGGTAGAGAACTTACCATTAATACTAAATTCATTGGAAAGAATCTCCGTAATTGAAAATAATACAATAATTTCAGCTTTAACTAGCTTTCTCATTGATATGGATTGTTGTACTAATGATATTTTTAATAACTTAATTAATTTTTTAGGCTCTACTGATGATGGAATAGTTTTGAATGTTAAAAAATTAATATATTCATGTAAACCAGATTTGGAAGGTGTAAATATCTATAAAATAATAGATTCTTTTTCAAAAGAACAAAATACTTCGATTTATTCTTATCTTCAATCCAATAAATCAGAGTCTGGGGAAACTCAGAAATTAATGAATTATATTAAAGATTATTTTAAAGATTTTCATGATTGAAATTAACCAGATGATTATTAAATGATTCATATTTAGATTTTTAAAATTGTGTCGCTTATTATTCTTAAATGTTTCAAACTCGAATTGATAAAATAGCAGAAGGAAAGCTTAACCAAGAGGCATATCCCCCAAGTCAGTTCGAGTCATCGGAAATAATGGCTCCATTTATAAAGAAATTCGGTAAAAAAGACACTGATGATTTAAAAAATGAAATTCTAAAAATTGAACGACAATTAAAGCTAATTTGTTATGATTTTCCTCAAGTTGATGGAGAAAACTTAGATTTTCTTAGGAAATTTGTATTATTACTAAAAATTTTAAATAGAATTATTGAGAGATCATTAAATTCCAAATCTTTCTTATTTTCATGGGAAGATATCATTTCTAATCTATTATTTTTAGAAAATGATCCTAATCTTATGATAAATTCAATGATTAGGGAACTTAAACGTAGAAACTCCTTTAAAGCAATGATTTTAGCTCGTAAAGAATTGAAGAATAATGATTCTTTAGAACTAAATCAATATCGACAGAAAAGAATTACTGAATTTATATTATAATAGAGCTATTATGAATGATATAAATTATGATAAACATATAGCAATTAAGCCAGGAGATAAGATCCATCTTATATTATATTATGATCACGCTTCGAAGCAAGAAAGCATAGAAGAGTTGCGAAATAAGCCTCATCTGCTCTGGTGTATCGGGAAAATTATCAATCTACACACTGATGATTCTTTCTATGTGTTGCTGAATACAGGAGCAGTCGGGAGATACCTTAAACCCAATTGGAAAGATTATATTATGCGAAATGCCATAAAATATATGAAAGAGATTTATACGATACCTGAAAATTTCGAGAATCAGGAAGATTGATTTTTTTTAGCATGAAAGTAATTAAAAAGAGAGAATCTTATTTCTTTATGTAATAAAAATAAAGAGGAATATGAAATGGGACAAAGAAAAATGAAATGTATTCAATGTGGTAATGAAAATGTTAATGAAATATTAGTTTCTTTTGTTAAAGATAATGGTGTCCATGATACAACGACTTTAGCAAAATTTATATATTATTTAGAGCATCCGAATGATAAAAGAGCAAATTATGATCCATATAATATTGAAAAAATATTATATTATAGTTGTACTAATTGCCAAAGTGATAAAGAAGTAGAAGGAAAAAAGAGTCATGTAGGATTAAGGATTCCTTCTCGGAGATATGGAATTTAAAAGGTTTAAAAGATTAAAATGAAGAAGAATAAAAAATGCGTTATTTGTAAGAAGAAATACATCCCTATTCATTATGCTGTAAATATTCAACATGGTACTCCTCACGGAAATTATATTGAAATATCTTATCTTCCATGCGGAAAATGTCCTACTTGTGCATGGGAATTCACCTTTAAATGTTAATAGTGTTTCTTCCAAAGGAATATTCCAATCGATAGAAATATGTTGAAAATAAATTTTATATTTTAATAATGCTATTATTTCTTCTATATTTAAGGGTAGATAAACATTCAATAATTTTGCTAAGATTATCAGTTTTTTCGGTGTCTCTAAAAACTTTTCTAAACTTGAGTTAAATTGACCAATATCATTTTTTATCTTTAATAGTTTTAAAGGAGAAAAATGTTTAGCAGCTACCAATAAATCTTTTATATTGTTTAGACGGATACATCTAATCTTTTTTTCAGTAATTACTTGGTATGTCCATCCCATTTTTTTACAAAACTGCTGAATTGATTCAGTTCTTAAATTCCAATTTTTTCTTAGAACTAATTTTCGGTATTCAGTTTCAGTTTTAATATCAAATAAAAACTCCCTTCCCTCTTTAAAAATTGCCCAACAATCCGGGTATATTTTTATTTTATTTCCCTTCTCATTAATATATGTGGTTTCTAGTGGTTGGGTTTGAAGATCAATACAATTGGGATCTTGCTCTAGCAATAGAATAAAATCTCTTTCTATTTGAGATTCATATTCCCAAACATAATTTAAGTTTTTTAAATGAGGTTTTAAAGATGGACTGAACCCTCTATTACTGGATGTTTTCAAAGGAATTTCTCTTATTTTTGAAGGGCGATAATAGACATATTTTTTACCATCATGAACAGTTTTTGTTTTAATTAGAGATTGATTTTTAATTTTTATCACCTTTTTTTGTGTAATTATCTTTATTTTGTGTAATTATCTTTATTTTGTGTCATCACATCTATTGATCGTAATGACATATAGAAGATGTAATTACAAATATTTAAATCTTTTTACAAATCCAAAGAAAAAGTTTTTTTCTATTCAAATCCATCTTAAAAGGTTATACAGTAAAAATAGAGTTACTTAATTCCCAGAAGAAAGTTTTTTTGTAATTGAATCTCATTAAAATATATTACTCAAAAACAATTTTTAAATTTGAACTATTAAAAAGTTTATGAAATCATCTATGTCTTTAGCAGGTTATTATAATTTGAACCATTAATATCTTTTCCTAACAGTTATCCTAGAAGTATTCCATTCTTATAGTCCGTATTTTTCCTTTTCTTCATCTTGAAGAGTTTTTTTATCGGGTTTTCCAAGCTTTGACTTAGGTAGCGAGTCTCGAAATTCAACTTCTACGGGCACTTTAAAATCAGCAAGTTTGGTTTTGCAAAACTCAATTATTTCTTTTCCGGAGGAATTGGAGCCCAATTTCATAGTAACAAAAGCTTTAGGGAGTTCTCCATAGATTTTATCAGGTTTACCAATTACAACCGCTTCTGAAATTCCTGGAAATTCGTATAAAACCTCTTCGATTTCTATCGGATAGATATTTTCACCACCCCTTATGATCATATCCTTTGCACGTCCTCCCATGAAGAGATAACCATCATCATCAAAATATCCTAAATCTCCCGATCTGAGCCATCCTCCATCAAGGAATACTGCTGCATTTCCCTCTGGATTTTTAAAATATCCTTTCATCACGTTCGGGCCCCTAATAATTATTTCACCAACATTATTGCGTTCAAATGGATTATTCGGATCTGGATCGTTCTGATCAACGATTAAAGCCTCGACTCCGCTTAACGGCTTACCTACACTTCCTGGAATTCTCTTATTATCAGGAAACCCGAAGCAGCCGCTTGAAACTTCAGTCATTCCAAGTCCGCCTGGAATAATAGTAATATTAAAGGTCGATTCAAACTCTTTTTGAAGCTCAATAGGAAGTGGGGCTGCTGCTGATACTATTCCGGTTAAAGAAGATGTATCGTATTTTTCTTTCGCATCTTTACCAACTTTTAGAAGTATTGCGAGAACAGTAGGAACGACCATTGAATTTGTGATCCTATATTTTTCTATAAGTCTCCAAAAATTAGAAGCTGAAAATTTTCTAGTAAGAAGCATCGCACCACCCATTGAGAAAATCAGGAAAAGAGATGAAAGGAGGGCATTTACATGAAACAAAGGATTTACGACAAGGGCTTTATATTTAATCTCACTATTAATGAAAATAGGTGCTAAGTTTACATCAAAGATTTCCTGATCCTGCTCCACCCTTATGGTCATTTTATTATCCCAAATTACATTATAATGGGTTAATAGTGCTCCTTTCGGGAAACCCGTAGTTCCTCCGGTATATACTATGAAAGCAGGATCTTCTTTTTCATCTATTTCAACCTGAGGAGGATCTGATGCGGAGGATTTATCCATTAATTCAGAATAGTTTAGCATGTTATCGTAAGAACCACTAATTAAAACAATTTCTTCTAAATAAGGCAAATCTTTTCTTATTTCTACAAGATCCTCAATGATTTCGTTATTTATTATCAATATCTTAGATTCATTATTATTTATAACGTATTGGAGTTCATTTCTTTTTAACATAGTGTTTATCGGACCGAAAATTGCACCGATTTTTTGAACCCCAAGGGCAAAATACGTCATTTCAAGACTATTGGGCAAAAGAATACTTACAATGTCTCCTTTTCGCACTCCCAAATTATAAAGCAAGTTTGCTGC
>SDBV01007670.1_pt1 | contig 14707 bp, 35 predicted proteins | sample 2277081 | NCBI WGS metagenome assembly SDBV01 (sample SAMN10402039, study PRJNA504765) | marine sediment metagenome | isolation source: marine sediment core GS10_PC15, 223 cmbsf | place: Arctic Ocean: Southern Knipovich Ridge | collected 2010
TGGATCAGGAGGCATTTGCTAGCTCCGTCTTGGGCCGGCCCCTCTTGGGCTTAGGGTCCTCTGAAAACTTGGGTTCATGGCAGCTCCAGCAGTACTGGGCATCTACAAAGTTCCACTTACCACATTCGCATTGCCAGGTTACACTTAAATCTCTATTTTTCTTAACTGTCATTCTGCTCCTTTAAGGTACCTGCTGGATGGATCTTTAGTATCCCTTGGTGGATATCTCCAACTACTTCATACCTGTCAGTGTGGTCTAGGTCACAGTTTCCACTGAAAGGCTCCCAAGCTCCATTGAAGTAGTAGACATCATATACTCTTGAGTATCCAGCCTTGGTATAGTAAGCCTGAACTTTATCCCCTTCATATATTCTATCTCCTAGGGAGACTGGACCACATCTTAGTCCGATATACTGTTGGCTGTCTTTAACTTCGTAAGTTTGGGGACTACTCTGTTGGCTTATTGTGATGGGTGCTACAAAGGAATTCCAATGTCCTACATATCCCCAGTAGAGCCAATGATGAAACTTACCATCCTTGAATATTGCCTGTCTGAACTTTATCTCTCTCATTCTGTCTCCTTAAGTAGTTCTGGGTTTTCAAAGATGTTACCTATCTTCTTTAGTGGTCCAAACCAGGCGTTGTCAATTCCACCTAAGTCGAAGATGGGTCCTTCTAACCTAAAGCCCCCAAAGTAGGACTCTATCCAGCCTCTTAGTATCTTGTTTCGGGACTGGCAGTAGCATTCTACAATGTCTCCGTGGTATAGTTCTACTCCTTCTTTGTCGGTACGACCTATGTACTGAAGGGGTATCATCTTTCTACCATTATCTATGTGAGATAGTTTAGTACTAGCACTAGAGATGTCTGCGAAGCCTCTACCATCGGACATTAGTGTCACCTGGTCCTGACCAAGCTCTTCAGCTGGATACATTTTTTTCTGCTCTTTGTGCCAGGCATTGAACTTTACTACTCTACTGGCTATTTGGTTTTGGACTTCTTCTATTTTGACGACCATTCTATCTCTTTACTCTCCTTTCCCACTCTAGGGCTGCTTGTCTTGTGGTGCGTCTTCCAACTTGGACTACCCGTGAACCAGGAAACTCTTCTTGATGTGAGGCTTCCCTACGCACAAGGTTATCGGTTATACTTCTATCTATAATTTTACTGCCTAGTTTAAGATGGTATTTATAAGTATTCCTCTCTTTCGCCATTAGTCTCCTTTATTAGGACTAAGTAGGTCTACTCTAGGGTAGTACTTAGCATTAAAGGTTTCTTCCCTAACCTCAAAAGTTAAGGAACAACCTTCTAGTTCGATTATCTTCTGACCTATTTCTATAGACTCAGCTACCTTAAACTCCACACCAGTAGCCTGTTCTAAACTCTGGAAAGGTGACAATTGCCCTGGAAACAGAGGCACTATGGGACTGATACCCTTAAATAGTTTAGTAAGGGTCTTACCATAGAACTCGAATGGCTCAACCTCTATCTCTAGATGAAGGTAGGGTTTTGGGGTAGTACTGTGAGATACCTTCCAAGTAGCTTCTTTAATTATACCCTTCATAGTTGTAGGATTCATTAGCAGGCTCCTTTTATAGTGATACCGAATTTGTTAGTGTATTCTGCGAGGGGGTACCACTTGTTGTATTCCTTTAGTTCTTCTTCAGTTAGTTCGATACTTCCTGGATTAAGTATTAGGCCGAAGGGACTTAGGATTTCCTGAGCCTCGTACTCTGTGAAGGGATGGTCCTGACTAAAGGAGTTACCCTTCTTGGAGGTAAAGAGACCTCTCTTACCTTTGTTACACCAATCTACCGTTAGGAAGTGTCTCTTCTCTGCTACTTTAGTTTCCATTGGTCTCTTCCTTTAGGAACTCAACTATATCTTCTGCTGTGTTAAGAACTCTAGTTACCTGGTCTCTACCATCACCATAAGGATAGAAGGCTTTCCAGTAATGATAAGCCTTGAAATAGCAGAGACTATATATAACCTTGTTGGAGAGCTCTACTAGTAGGTGAGGAACTCCATTCTGAGACCATCTAAAGGCTGTATCTTCTGCAAAGGGAGTTACTAAATTTACTAGTTCCTTATACCCTGGAGGAGCTTTCCTAGTTCCGTAACTTGTTTTATGCTTATTATCCAATAGTGGACTCCTTCTAATACTAGGTAGTGTGCCAGGCTAGTGGGGGAATCGGTGGATTTACTGTAACAAACTTAAATGCTTGGAGGACAAAGACATTCCTACCAGTTTGATGTGCTAGGCGCTCAGCCTCAGTTTGAGCCCCTTGCAGTGTGAAATGTCTATGTGTGGGTGCACCTTTTCCATCCACATAGCACATCCAGAACCTTTTGGTGCTACCTAGAGGAGACATACTAGGAAATTTCCTGATACCACCTGAATGGACTACTCTGATAACTTCTCGGTGGCCTCCCTGATAGTAGCTGTTCCCAGATGTTAGGCTCTTGATGAAGAATCCGAGATTGCCACAACTGTCTTCCCTCTTACTGATAACTTGGAAAGTGTGGATACCCCCGGGATGTTGGAAGGTTGCACCTACAGCTAAATCCCTTAGATGTAACATTTGGTCGGTCCTCCTTTCAAAACAGTTAAGTCTGTAATCTATGCGGTCTCTTATCATCTTCATTATTTCTTCTGGAACATCTCTTATAACATCTTTGGTATCACATCTCCTATAGTGATCTTGCCATCCTCCTGGATTACTATCATATCTAGAGGTATCAGGCCAGAGGTAGGCCTTTTTTAGAAGGTTTTTAAGCTCATCCTCAGTGATGTCTACCCTGGCAAGTCTCCTGAAGCCATTGCTTACCTGTCTGTATCCGTCAGCAACTAGTCTTTTGGTTGCTGTTTCGGGACTAAACACTGAATAGATAGTTTCAGAGAAGTCTCTATCTGCCATTCTATATCTCCTCTACTAGGCCTTTCTTTACTAATTTCTTAAGAGCCTTAGGGATAATAGGATTTACTACTTTAGCTTCAATGGCTCTGCTCATTAGTTCTGGTCCTAAACTGCTACGCAACCAGTTTAGGCTTATTTGCTGACTGTTTGAGAGACCCCAATCTATTATATGAGAGAATAGGAAGTCCCTCTGGAAGTCTTTATCTAAGGCATCAGCAACTTCTCTACCCTTCTTTGTCAGTTGAAACATCTTGGTTCTCCTTAAAAAAGTCTTCTGTAGTTTTACCGGGATTATCCTTTAACCACTTCTCAATCTCTTTGAATCCAGTTACCTTGGTCTTGCGGCGCTGATGAGCAGCCTGACCTTTTGGTCCGTAATAGTATTTCCTCTTGGCTAGTTTACCCTTGGGTGACCTATCATAGTCTTGGATACTCTGCTGTCCTCTTTCTGTGTCTCTCCACTCTTCTTGTTTTTCCTGTCCTTTTTCTGAGTGAGCATACTTTATTTGGGCTTCGGGAGTTTTATGCTCTTCTTTGGTGGAATAAGACCTACCACAGACGATACACTTGAATTCTTCCGTATCTTTATCTATGTCTTTGGTGTAGCCGATTTGGCCACCACAGGAACACTTAACATTTGGTAGGAGTCTTACATCCATAAAGTAGTCCTCTTCAGGCTAGGCTTTACCTAGCGACTGGGGAATGTTAAATCCCCCAGTTTCGGCTTAAATTTTCCCCTCCAGTATTGCCTGTTTTAGATCTTCCCACTGGCCAGGCTCGAGAGTGCAGACATTGTCCTTTTCGCCAATTTTAACTGACTCGTCAGTAATCTCAACTACTGGACATGAGCTACACTTGCTGCAAAACTCAACTATCTTGTGCATCCTTTATCACCTCCCTTTTAGAATTTGTCCTAAAGCCTTGTTGCATTCTAGGCAACAGGCTGGTTTGTGCCTCATTATAATCCTACACCAGACTGCGTAAGCGGTTTCTTTGAAGTCTTTTCCACAGTTGGTACATACCTGCATCCTGCACTGGCAGTGGGATAATACTTGTCCACAAGTATCACATCTATCCACTATTTTCTCTTCCCAATCCAATACCCTAGTAGGAGTATTGCTAAGAACCCGAATATACTTGCCAGGATGATTACTGGGATTTCCACTTTTCTGACCTCCCGTACTAGTCCTTCGTTGCACTACTATTATAGCAAATAATGGGATGGAATGTCTACTAATATCTGACCTAAAAATGTACCAAATGTGGCAATTATTTGTCACTTCAATGGTGCTCTCTCTTTGGATCTGTCCTACCATAGAAGATCTCACTTTCGGTAATTTCATAGGGTCGGAATTCCTCTTGCATACACATAATCCTGCATATCTGGTGTAACCCTCCCCTACTGGTAGTTTTGGGTTCCTTGGTTTTTAGGAATTCTTTAACGGTCTCTTTTTTAGCTTCTTTAGTGTCCTTAGCAAATAAGAAAAAGATGCTACCTTCTAGGTAGGTGATGTAGGGACTTCTACCTTCTGGGTATAAAGGAATCCATAAGTCATTCTGGAGAGCTGATAGCTGGTCTTCCCAAGAGTCTGGTAGTTCTGTCTGTGAGAAGAGTCTACCTAATCTGGAGTTGCAGGCATTGCAGATATACTTATACTTACCAGTCTCTATGGAGTAGTATCTATCCTGCATTATAGAATTCCCTTCCTGGTGTCCCCAATGGTGTAGGAGTAGCTCTTCTGGAATTCTATCACATCCTAGACATCTCTGTCCAAGGTCCTTATTGTCCATTGCTAGTAACTCCTTGGGGATACTTTACTCTTTTATCGTCTTGTTCAGACCTTCTTACTCTACAAGCTGGTGTAAGGGAGGGTAGAGGAAGTTCACTCTTAGTTTCATCTATATAGAGTTGGGCAGCCTTCCTTTTAGCCTTGTAGGAGGTGTCTGCTTCTACTGTGTATTCTTTTCCGAAAAGTCTAACTGTCCAATCCATTTCTTATTGGCTCCTCATAGGGTCAGGGAAGGTAGGATCCATCTTTCTTAGAGTTTTCCAGTAATCAAAGCCAGATCCAGTACTTCTCTCTGGAACAGCTGTCTGGAGGAAGTTGTGGGCTAGAACCTCTCTGATGTGTTTGGTTATCCTGGATTCCAGTGCGGGAATTCTTACAATGGTGCCTATGGGTTGTTCTGAGCCAGATAGTAGGGTTAGTCCATCTCTAGCAATCTGGTGGATAGGACCATCTTCACCAGCAGGAAGTCCAGGGTAGAGTATTGCTACAATCCTACCACGGTTGGATTCGTATCTTTCGGTGAACTTATCTAGGTCCTCTTTCTGCTTGAGGGTGATTGACAAAACTCCTCCTAGTAGGCCTTTACTAGTCTGGGAGAACGAGGGAATACCTACTATTTTGGGGAACTTCTTAATTATGCTATGACAGTCCTCTAGGAAGTTCCTATCTACTGAGACTTCTCCATACCAGCCAGTAGTAGCTAGAGCAAGAACTCTGGTTTGGTCCTGCTGAGGGCTATCTGTATCTGGAAACTCTTTTAGAACTATGAAGGGTAGGTCTTTGGGAAACTTGGTATCCATAGTATCTCCTTTGCTCTTATTATCCAATGCATCCTAGTACCTCTGAACTACCTTGCTCCCTTCCGGTATCTCTTTCTGTAATACCTCGGTTTTATAAATCTGTCGTCTCTTGGGAATCTGACATAGGCATAGTTAGTTTGCTCCTGAACGAAACTATCTGCTTCCCCGAAGGTAATATCCTCTATACCAAACTTTTTACAGATTTCTCCCAGGCATAACCTATCCTTTCTAGGGAATCTCCCCTTTAGGATATAAAATGAGATATAACCGTCTTTGATACCGTGACCGGTGCAACTATGAGTGGTCTTGTAACCGTTATCGTTTAAGTAGTCTATTAAGTCTTCAATACCATAGTCTAGCTTGCCCTGCTTGTAATTTAAGTTATTCGCCTCATAAAATCTCCTGGCAATAATCTTCTTAAAATACCTTCTGGGATAATCATCAGGAATAGAGAATCCATCTACTTCCATTCGTCCTGTAGTCCTCCCGTTACACTAATTATAGCAAATACCATTACAAATGTCAACTGGCAATTTTATACACCACAATGAAATTACCAGGTCTTACTGGATGGTTCATCTAAGCCCATTTTGAAAGGATTTTATGTTGGATTTCAAGACCTTCTAATAATAAATGATTGATAAACCACACAGACATTGCTATAATAGTAGCGTAGCGAAGAAGCGGAATAATATGGTTTGTGTTAAATAACAAAGGAGCAAAAAAGAGTCCTGGGAGGTAAGATGGCGGTAGCAAGAGAGCCCCAGAAAAGGACTAGTGCGGACAGTGTGGGAACCTTATTAAAGCTACTTGGTAAACTAAGACGGAGAGCTTCAAGGTTGGATTCTCTTGGTATTCTACCTGAAGAAGTATCTAACAGGGTTTTTGGACATATCCTAAATATGGAAGAGGACTTGAAATGGCTGAGCAAAAAACAGACTTAATCCCGCCAGATCCAGGACTACAGGATCTCCAGAGTAAGTATTTTGGTGAGGCTATCACTAATCTACTAACTAGAGAAACTCCTGAGGAGCAGATCTTTACCAGACCAGGTAGGGGTAGACAGACTTTCAGGTATGTCCCTATTGCTTGGTTTATTAACCAACTTAATGCTCTGTTTGGATTTAACTGGGACTTTGAGGTTACGGAGCACGAGATCCTGGAGAAGATGAAGCAGATATGGGTAAAGGGCAGATTAACAGTTAGAGGCCCTGGTGGAGTTGTAGTAGTTAAAACTCAGTTCGGTGGAAGTGACGTTAAGTATAATCAGCAGGGAGCAGTTATAGATATTGCAGATGACCTGAAGTCTGCTTCTAGTGATTGCTTAAAGAAGTGTGCATCTTTAATAGGTATGGCCTGGGATGTGTATAGTGGATCGAGAGAGGCTCTTACCGAGACCGGTCCAAGTACTGTCCAGTTAGTAACCTTCTATAGAAGAGGGGAGCAGGCGGGCATGGACAAGGATGCTCTAGATGAGTGGTTTACCAAACAGACTGGGATAAACAAAAGAGGAATCAAACCCGAGGAAGCAGTTGTTGCTGAGATTATGGGAGCGATTCCTTTACTAATTAAGTTGGCTAAGGAAAAGGAATAGTAGTAGTGGAGCTAACTAATGGATCCTCAAACTAGAGAAAAGTTAAGAGAGTGGAGTAAGGAACTTGCTAAGTTAGATGAGGCCACAAAAGCAGAGGAAGCAGAGGTCTGGTGTCTTTCGGCTTTATCAATACTTGAACAGGATACAGATTTCCAAAAGTTTTTGGATAGTGAGGGGAAGAAGTGAGTAGTATGTCCTTTATGCCTGAGTTAAAGCAATTCCTGATGAGGAATGGACTTATCTATACTGTTAGAAAGTATAAGATGCTAAGGGCAATCGTGGAGGTAGAGGATGTAGGATTATGTGATAGGCTCCCTTTAGGAGAGGTCAGTGGACAGGCAGATCTGGTCCCTTATGCAGAGTATAGTGGATTTCAGTCTGTAGAGGATTGGTGGAGTATGGTAAGACATTTTGTTCCAGATAAGGAAAACCTCTTATATCTCTATGAGGTGAAGCTAAGGTAGAATGAAAGCAATAACTAGAGTTCTAGACTATCTTGGTAAGTTCTACTGCGATGCAGATGGGGTTACTTACTATCACTTTAAAGCCAGAGGGATGGTTGAAAGCTCAGCGCTTATCCGTATTCCTAGTAGGTTTCTTGGACTTGATTTGGACCTAAAGGAAGGTTCTATAGTAATGCTACAACTAATTGATTTTACTTGGGTTAGAGGTATTGGAGGAGAATAAAAGTGAAAGTAACGGATAGGCAAAAAAAGTATATTAGACTGGGACTATGGACTGCAGGGTTATGCTGGTGCATCTTCTTCCTAACCTATGCTTTTATTGTCTTCGGTAGAGCAGTTCTACCCTGGTTAGAGAAAACCTATATAGGATTCCCATTGTGGACTTCGGCGGTTTTTTATATCCTGACTGTTCTATCTGCTGTATTTATTTTCTGCTGGTTTTTCACTCATCTAATGAAGAAGAAGTAGTTAGAAACCTGCTGGGTCTTCCTGCGTAAAACATCGGGCCCCAGCAGTTAAATTTAGACTAGTTCCCTGGAAAGGGTTAAAAAATATCTAAGGGAGGTACGGCATTGTCGAGTAGAAGGGGCGCAGCCCCAGAACAACCAATTTCTATTGATATGACCAAGGCAGTATCCATGGAGCCTATGCCTGATAATACCCAGGTACTCTGCAGGTGCGATATCCTGGATGTCAGGGCCTCAAAGGCGAGTGGAGAAAGGACTGCCCATGTGGAGCTAACAGTCACTAAACCTGATGCTCCTGGTATCATCAACAGGAAACTCTTTGATGATATCAATCTCTCGAATGAGTTTACCTTAGGTAGGCTCCTCAACCTACTGAAAGGGTTTGGGATCTCTGAGGAAGAAATCCGGAAGCCTGACTTTGTGTTGGTCCCTGAGGACATTATTGGACTGGAGTGCATGGTGGTGGTGGGGATCCGGAAGAGCCAGCAGTATGGAGATAGGAACTCCATTAAGCGAGTAGCCCTCGCAGAAGCCTATGAAGCCGCAGCCTAAAGAGTAGGCGCCGGACCCGGACTGGGGAACTAGTAAACAACGGGATAGCTTGCTGGTGACGATGGGGAGTATGCCTGTAAGAATTACATACTCTTAAAAGTAGTCCTTGCTCTAGCCCACGATCCAGCAGGAGGGTATCAGCTACCCATAGCTATTGAAAGGTGAGGGGCGAATAGACGTAGTTAGAATAGCAACACGAGGGCTACTAGCTGATACTTGTGGAGATATTGCTGGTGCGGGCCGTTCTACCTGCCAGATTTTGGCTGGTGGGTGTATTACGAAAGTGGTGAGTGTATTCAAGTACGGGGCGAAAGGCTCACCAGCCAGCGCTGGGGGGATGCCCTTGAGGAGCAGGCGTGTGAGCCGACACTGGGCTATCAATGGGCTACTTGATTCTCACACTAAGGTAGTCAAAGCTTCCTTGCTCCCAGTTACTGTGTTGGTGCCAGCTACCCGAAAGGGCAAGTTGCGGTAGGTCAATTACTTTCCTACTAGCAGACACTCTTACTGGTGACGGAAGTTAATGGCAGGAGACAAGCGAACAAAGTGAAAAGCTGTATATTTGAAACAGGGAAAGCGACGGTAAGGAGCCTAGCCTCCATACGTCCACTACTAAAGTTCGCCTCGAATGTCAGCCAGCAGGAGTGTTAGCTACCTGAAAGGGCAGGGGAAAATGAGGGCAAAGTTGTTTAGGGTTTCCTAGCTCCGGCTACTAGCTGGTACAGGGGTTTATAAAAATCTAAAAAGGAGGGAGACGATGCCAACTTTAGTAGAGATGCGGAAAGACTGTGGATACTGGGATGAGGAGATGGGATGCTTAAATGACTATGATGAAGAGTGTCCTATTCATGGGGCCTGCGAGAAAGAGGCTATGGACCCAGAACTGTCAGATGAAGATAGAGTTCCGGCCTGAGCCTGTACCCTTTGGGTTTTGAAAAGGAGGTGACCTAGAGATGGGGAGAAAGTGGATGGTATTACTACTAGTGGTAGGGCTTCTACTGGTTGGGGGGAGTTTTATTCTTACTATTCTAGAGTCAACTAACTACTTCTATGAGGGAAAGGAGGTTTTCCAGACTACCCAGGAATACGGAGCTTTCAAGGAGGCGATAGGAGTCCCTGAGGTAGACATCTGGGAGATGCTTGTCCTAAGTTCTGAGCCTCCTATTGTAGTTGACTACCAGATAGAGGCCTCTAGAAGTCTGGACTTTCCTTACGGGGAGAAGTCTATTCTTCCTTCTGGGATTTTGTTTGCTTTCGTGTTTGGACTTGGTTTGATAGGCGCCATAGTAGGTGGACTTCTGCTGGTCTTTGCAGACACAAGGAATACTGTTAGTGAAACATAAGGTAGTTATGCCTTATATCGGTGGGTGCCTATCTGTTAATGCTATGAAAATAGTCAGGGCAGGTAGGCGAACCCACCGCAATTTCCCAGAGGTGGATGATTGGATATTTGAGCTTGCCTCTAAGGTAGAGTATCTTAGGGATAAGCTCAAGATTCCTATTAAGGTAAGATTGTTTGGTAAGTTTAGGGATGAAAGACATCCCGACTTGGATAATTTATGGAAAATCGTGTTCGACTCATTGGAGAAGGGACTAGGAGTAAATGATAGACACTTTATTCCAATTTCTGAGGGATGTTCTATTGGAAACAAAGACCAGGAACTTATAATTACATTAGGGGAAGATGATAGTGAAAAGATTAGTTAGTTGGTTGTTTATAGAACTAGAGGACTCTTCCAGAGTAATTATGGTTGAAGGTATCATAAGTATAGCAATCTTATTACTGGTAGGATTTCTTGTTCCTAATCCAGCACCATTTATAATGCTTGGACTTCTAGTTCTAGTTGTATTTAATCTAGCAGTTGCTGGGGGGTTTAGAGAGTGAAGAAAGTAGTAGTTTTATTATCTGGTGGGCTTGACAGCACAGTCGCTGCCTACATTGCTAGGAAGGACATAGGGGTGAAAGGTGAACTATATACTTTGACTGCTATGTATGGACAGACCCACAAGAAGGAGACCCGGCATGCTATCGAGCAAAGTGTACTACTAGAGGCGAAGGGCCATACAATTCTACCTCTTCCTCTAGATATGATTGGAGGAAGTAGTTTGTTTGGAGGAAAAGAGATTCCTGAGAGTGAGGTGGAGGGTATTCCTTCTACCTGGGTTCCTCAGAGAAATAGTATTTTCTTAGCGCTTGCATTCGCCTATGCAGAGACCGTTGGTGCAGATTTAGTGTATACTGGATTCAACATAAAGGACTATAGTGGATACCCAGATTGCAGACCAGAGTTTGTGGAACAGATACAGAAGGCCTTAAACTTAGCAAGTAAGCAGTTTGTTGAAACTGGTAAAGAGATTGGTATTGTCTGTCCTCTGATGCACAAGACTAAGGCAGAGATTGTTGAGATTGGGCGCACTCTATTCGTTCCTTTTGAGAAGACCTGGTCTTGTTATAAAGGCGAAAGAAGAGCCTGTGGAGTCTGTGCCTCCTGTAGAATAAGACTTGAAGCCTTTGCGAAAGTGGGTATAGTCGACCCTGTGGAGTATAGTTGTAGATGAAGAAACTAGTACTCCTACTAGTCAGTCTTAGTCTCCTAGCAACTACTATCAGTTGTAGAGAGGTCACTGATGTTGAGGCTGAGAGGTATCCCCAGGATGGACAGTACTACGACCGTGACTATGTGATAGACCATACCTCTATAGAGATTCTCTATCACGGTGATCCAGATGGAGAGTATCTTTACTATGCTCAGGACTACTATGGAATTAACGGTGCTAGGATTAGTTTAAGACAGGGATACTTTGAGTATGTGGAAGAAGACCAGTATATCTATGAAAGTGACAATCTGAATGTTTCTGGTAACTTCCTTTTGAAAGTTTTTGGAGACAGGAGTTACTAGGTGGATAAAGTAAGGATTTTTCCTAGAGAGTTTATCCTTACCTCTACTAGAGAGAAACTTCTTGGTAGAGTTATCGGAGGAACTGAGAGTACTTTTCTTGGATACTCCATTAGACAAAGGATTGTACCTAAATTAGACAGATACTTTCAGCCTACTAAGGAAACCTATAGAATATGGGAAGTCCGGTGGGGCTCTGATAGTTGGTTTGCTGATACCTTATATGGTGTCCAACTGAGAGTTCTAGAACTTGGGGGATGGACTATAGGAGGTAAGGAATAGTGGATGGACTACAGCTAAGTGATTTACCAGATAAACCAGCTTTTAAGACTGAACGGTTTAAGGGCCTACTTGAGGATCTGAATTCTCTAATAGATAGGATTGTGACTAAGGACTTTAGGGTCCTTACTGAGGAGACTCTAAAGGTAGCCTCATTTACTTTCTGGACTAAACATTGCTCTCTAAAGTATCATCCAGTAGATGAAAGGGGCCTTTATGGGAACCTTATCCATTCTATTAGAGTCGCAAAGTTGTGTCTAATTATGGTAGACTCCTGTGCTTATAGGAGATGGGATATTGATAGGGTACTATCGGGAGCTCTAGTGCACGATGTCTGTAGGTACGGTTTGGATGGAAAATCTCAGTGGACTCATCCAGACCATCCTAGACTGGTTAGACAGCTGATGGATGAGAACGACATAGGCTTAAGTAATCCTGTAAGGGAGACCCTACTACTAGATATTGAGAAGCATATGGGGAGATGGGATAAGGCCTCTTATGCTCCTCGAGTAGTTCCTTCTGACTTATTACACCTAGCAGATGCTATAGATGCTAAATTAGAGGACATCGGGTGGTGAAGAATGAAGATTAAAGTAACTGGTGGTGGTAGTCAAAGTTTGCATTTTACTTACTGGACAGGATTTGGTTTAGGGTATGAGAGGACTTTAGGTATATACTTTCCTCTTACAAATACCTTGGAAGTTCATAGAGAGCATGCTAAGCATCTAAGTTCACTACTAAAAGCCCTAGGAAAGTATAGAGCGGCAGCATATAACTCTAGTGTAAAAGGTTCTGAAAGAAAGCCTGTTAATGTAGTATATTGGTATTAAGAGAGAAAGAAAAATGAAGAAGAAAGTAATCTGGCAGGATATTGTTCTTATGATAGGTGGATTCATCTTTGCTCCATCATTGGTTATCTCTATCGTTAATCGTGTGGAGATGCCGATACTTACTAGTCTGCCAACAGCACTAGTCTTGACAGCCTTTGTAGGATGTTACATTACACTGAAACTGAGATTAGCAGCCTTCGCAACTGCATTGACTGCTATATGCTGGTATATACTATTCTTTATGACTCTCTGAGGGGGTTTGATGGTAGATGAAAACCTACTGGTAGCAACTACTGGATTAGTCGAGTGGTTGAAAAACCGATATAGTACTTGGGAGGGGGTAGCCCAATTTGGTGATACTCCTGCCAGAACAGAAAGAATGTATCGGGAGTTTTGTTGGACTCCTGAGAAGATTGAGACAGAGCTAGATAGACATTTCAGGTCTTTTGAGCATAAGTATGACCAGATGTTAGTGAAGAAAGAGATAGAGGTTTGGACTCTCTGTCCCCATCACTTACTACCCTGCTTATTTAAAGTGTCTATTGGATATGTCCCAAATGGTAAAGTCTTGGGGTTGTCTAAGTTAACTAGAATTGCAGATACTATGGCTAGGAGACCTATAATGCAAGAAGCCTATTCAGATGAGTTAGTGAATACCTTAATGGATAGACTTGAACCTAAAGGGGTAGCAGTCTATATTCTAGGAACTCACGGATGTATGACCTCTAGGGGAGTTAGACAGCACGCAGATGTTATTACATCTTCTATAAGAGGGTGTTTTGAGACAGAACCTGAAACTAGAGCAGAGTTTATGGCAATCTGCAGGAGTTAGTAGTTGTTAGGGGGATGAGTAATGATTTGGTTTAGTATACTACTGTTAGTACTGAGTGCAGTAGGTCTACTTGTGCTTGTTAGCTTGATGGTACTTGAGGGAGCTTCTAGAGCGGGTAGTAGTAGGGCTAAAAGGCTGCTTGACAAGGTACTGCGAGTATGAGACTGGAAACTAAGGAGGTGATGCATATAGACTAGACAAGGGAATATACTAGCCCGGATCCCAAGTACGTGGGCTAGACAATTGAATAGGAATAAGGAGGAGACAATGAGTACACTAATAGTCTTGGGAATACTAGTAGGTCTCTTGTTACTGCTAGTCCTACCTTCAATTAGGATTATTGGTCCTACTGAGGTGGGTCTGGTGACTAAGAGGTTCTCGGTGAAGAAGCTTACTAGTGAGAATCCCATAGCCTTCCAGGGAGAGGCGGGGTATCAGGCAGAGCTACTAATGCCTGGGTGGAGACTTAAATTCTGGATTATCTACAGTGTAGCTAATTATCCTTGGGTACAGATCCCCGCCGGTGAGATAGGGGTGGTGGTAGCTCAAGTAGGGAAACCTCTTCCAGTAGGAGCAAAGTCAGCTCAGTACCAGGAGGAGTTTGGGGACTTTGGTCGTCTAGATGTCTTCATAGAAAAAGATGGACAAAAGGGGGTCCAAAGGCCGGTCCTTTCTCCTGGAACACTGGCTCCGATCCATCCGGTGGGTTTTCTGGTAATTACCAGAACTAAGGTCTTTGGTAGACCAGTATCCCCAGAGCTTTTCCAAACCTACCGCCGACAGGGGGGACTGTCTCCTGACGACTTCGGTCTGGATGCAGATAAACTCTATGTCACTGTTATAGGTCCGGAGTCCACTGGCAAGGAGACCAGAAAGGTTAAGGACACGGTAGGTATTATCACTACCTATGAGGGTCAACCTCTACCTCCTGGAGCTATTGCGAGTAGACTGGGTGACTTTGATGACCTGGTTAAACTGGAGGGAGAAGAGGGTACAACATCTTCACAGTTGGTTGAAGCTATTATTGGTGCCAAAAATGCAGTTCATAATAACTACCAGGACTTTCAGGCCTTCTTGGATGCAGGTGGGAGAATAGGTCTCCAGCATGACCCACTTCTTTATGGAGCCTTTAACCTAAATCCATTCCTAGTTAGTGTGGACATAGTTCCTATGCTAGTAGTGGAGCAGGGTGAGGTTGCCGTGATAAAAGCCTATGTTGGACAGGTCACGGAGGATACTTCTGGAGAGGATTTCAAGTACGGCTCCCTGGTGAAACCTGGACAT
>SDBV01007671.1_pt1 | contig 14704 bp, 12 predicted proteins | sample 2277081 | NCBI WGS metagenome assembly SDBV01 (sample SAMN10402039, study PRJNA504765) | marine sediment metagenome | isolation source: marine sediment core GS10_PC15, 223 cmbsf | place: Arctic Ocean: Southern Knipovich Ridge | collected 2010
GATCAAGATCACGGCGACGTAGCTCAGTTGGTTAGAGCGTGGGATTCATAAGCCTGAGGTCGGTGGTTCGAATCCACCCGTCGCTATTTTATAGATAATAGGTGGTAGATATTAGATAATAGGTTATCAATGGAAATCAGGGATTTCAGAGACCTCAATATTTGGAAACGAAGTATTGCTTTGGTCGAAGATATCTACAAGGTAACGAAACAATTTCCAAAAGAAGAGTGTTATGGTTTGACTTCACAGATACGAAGGGCGGCAGTGTCAGTACCTTCAAACATCGCTGAAGGATATGGAAGGTACCAGAGCAATGAGTACAGGCAGTTTCTTCGGTATTCTTTGGGAAGTTGTGCTGAGTTGACAACTCAGTTAATTGTTGCGTCAAAATTAGGATACCTAAACAGTAGTGATAGTTCTGTTCTTATTGATGAGATTGAGCAGATATCTAAAATGACTATGTCGTTAACCAAGAAACTCGGCAATGCAAAAACTGGTATCTAATACGAATGCTAATATCTAATACCTAGTATCTAGTAGCCGCCCCCATCGTCTAGCGGCCTAGGACGCCGGGTTCTCATCCCGGTAACAGGGGTTCGAGTCCCCTTGGGGGTATTTAAAAGTCTATATATTTTAGTATTTACAAAATGTGCCGCAGCACTTATGATTTCGCAAAGACGAACATTAAATTTATGGCAATTAATAGTTTTAGGAGATTTTCGATGGCAGATTTAAAAGCTTTAGCAGACGCAGTCATTAGTGGCGATCAGTCAACAGCGATCGAGGTTGTAACACAAGCCATCGCAGACAACATGCCGGCCAAAGACATTCTCGATCAGGGGCTGATCGGTGCTATGGCAATTATTGGCGATAGGTTCAGCAAAAATGAAATTTACATTCCTGAGATGCTTATCGCCGCACGTGCAATGAAATCCGCAGTTGGGATATTAGAGCCGGAACTCGTAAAAGCCGGCGTAGAGCCCATCGGTAAATTTGTCGTTGGAACCGTCGCAGGTGACCTGCACGATATCGGCAAAAACCTTGTCGCTATGATGATGAAGGGCGCAGGATTTGAGGTCATCGATGCCGGTATTGATGTTTCTCCTGAGACGTTCGTTGCCAAGGCAAAGGAGTCCGGTGCCGATATTGTCGGTCTAAGCGCATTGCTTACAACAACAATGCCGTCGATGGAAGCAACCGTAAAGGCATTGAAAGATGCGGGCATTACAGCTAAGGTCATGATCGGCGGCGCTCCCGTCACACAGGCATACGCTGATAAGATCGGTGCTGACGGGTACTCAGCCGACGCAGCCAGTGCTGTAGATGTTGCCAAGAGCATTATGGCTGCATAACTAGTTGTATCGTTATTTAATTTGTTTATGAAAGAATAAATCTTGAGCAAAGAATTCATCTCTATTGGAGAAAGTGTACACGCATCCATACCAACCCACGCCAAGACCATGAAGGCATTGGCTGATAAGGGCATAGAGGCATACTCTGTTCCTTCCGAAGACCTTGATCATGTTATAAATCTTATAAAGACGCAGGTTGCCGACGGTGCGACCTATATAGCTGTCAACCTTGACGCACTTGGCGAAGACGATCCGCAAATAGCGGTCGATCATATGATCGAATACATAAAGCTTGTTCGCAAGCACGGAAACGGTGTTCCGGTGTGCATCGACAGCAGCGATGACAACGTTTTGATCGCCGGACTGAAGGAATGGTATAACACCGACCACCCCGTCAAGAAACCACTGATCAATTCGGTCAAAGTTTATTCGACCGATACCATGTTTCCGTTAAAGAAAGATTACGATTATGCTTTCATCGGTCTTTTGATAAGCGAGCATCGAGGCCGGCACAATACTGATGAACTCTACTCCCTGGCAAAAGAAATATTCGACGAAGCAGTGGACAAATACGGGTTTGCACCCGACGATATCTTTTTCGACTCGACGGTTTTCCCGCTTGCGATAGATATGCCGATGACCCCGGATGAGCCGAGCTACACCCATAAAACTTTCCAGACAATGAAAAAAATAAAGAGCGATCCGAAGATGCAGGGAGTTCATTTTTCCGGCGGAATAACAAACTGCGCACGCGATCTACCAGCCAGGAAGATCGGTGTCATGCGAGCATTCGTTCATAAAGCAATGGAGTACGGCCTCGATGCAGGCATCGTAAATCCAAAGCACAACCTGTCCGGCGGAAATGCAGACCCCGAACTGTTAAAGCTCGTAGACGCTTTCGCACAGATGGACGGGTCCATGGAAAAGACCAACGACGCGATGATGCTGATGGCAGATTTCTGCAAAAACTGTAGATAGTAAAATATAGATCGTATTTGGGATCGAATATTGATTTGTGAAACCTTTTTTTAGGAAAATTAAATGCCATTTAAGATGATGGGTCTTGCTGACCCGCTGGTCCGCGGCATCCTGGCAACAGGCTACACCGCTCCAACTGAAATACAGTCAGAAGCCATACCAGCCATCATGGCCGGGAAAGACATCATCGCTTGCGCTCAGACAGGCACCGGTAAAACCGCCGCTTTCGTACTGCCGATCCTCAACCGCATCGAGAATGTTCCCCAAAAGGCCAAAAGGAAAAACACACGTGCGCTGGTTGTTACGCCAACCCGTGAGCTAGCCATTCAGATCGAAAAGGCTGTCCAGGGCTACGGCCGATTCATGGACCTAAAAACAATCGCACTCTATGGCGGGTCGCGCATCGACATACAGATGAGGCAACTGAGAAAAGGCATGGAGATCATCGTCGCAACACCCGGCAGGCTCCTCGATCTTATTCAACGCGGATCGGTAAACCTTTCAATGGTAGAACTTCTCGTACTTGACGAAGCAGACCGAATGCTCGATATGGGCTTTATCGAAGACATCAAAAAGATCATCAAGATACTCCCGACCAAACGGCAGACATTGCTATTTTCGGCAACCATGCCGGCCGGCGTAAAAAAACTTGCACAGACAATACAACGATCCCCGAAGACCATACAGATTGGCCGACAGCACAATCCCATCGAGACGATCACCCAGCACATTTATCCCGTTCCGCACATCCAGAAGATGGAGCTGCTCCTGCACCTTTTCGGCAAGGGCCAAATGTATAGCGTGCTGATATTCTCAAGGACAAAACGCGGCGCTGACCGGATCTGCAAACGCCTAAACAGAGGTAACATCGAAGCCGTCGCCATTCATTCTGACAGAACACAAAGCCAGAGGCTCCGAGCCCTTGACGGCTTCAAACGCGGACAATATAGAGTCATGGTCGCCACAGACATCGCCGCAAGAGGCATCAACGTCGAAGGTATCTCACACGTCATAAACTTTGACGTACCAAGCTACGCTGAGGACTATGTTCATCGTATCGGAAGAACAGGACGTGCAGAAGCGACCGGAGACGCGATAACATTTGTTTCGCAGGACGAGGTGCTAAACCTTAAAAAGATAGAAAGATTCATCGAATGTAAATTCAAACCAGAGATGGTAGATGGTTTTAAATACACCCAGCAGGTCAACATCCACTCATCGCCAGCCGGCCAGGGCAAAAAGGGCGGCAGGGGTTCAAAACCAGGCTCCTCGCAGCGCCGACGCTTCAAAGCCAAACAAGGAGGCAGGCCAAAACCAAAAGCAGGTGCAAGGAAGGCAAAGTCTAAAACCAGTGCCAAAAAGTCAAGACCAAAACGAACCGGAAAAAAATGGTCAAACAAGTCCGGAAAAAAAGCGTCACGAAACAGATCTTAAGTGCAAACCGATGCCCTGGCCTGTCTCGCCGTAGACTTGGCGAAGGCGGAAAGGGGCTATACAAAACAATCCGTGAAAGCTGATGCGATTACCCATTGTTTCGTAATGAAACAAAAAAAGGGCCGGCACGCCCAAGCGTTACCGACCATTTGGTTATTAAGTTTTAGCACTCGCAGTTATTTCCGGCTTGCTTCGTTCTGCTCACGGCGTCTGATAAGAATTTCCTCGGCGATCTTTACTGGAACTTTCGCATAGTGGCTCATTTCCATTGAGAACGTCCCCATCCCCTTGCTCATGCCGCGAATAATAGTTGCATACCCGAACATGCTTGACAGCGGAACCTGTGCCTGTACGACCGAATAGTTGTCACGAGCCTCGATACCAAGGATGATACCTCGCCGTGAGTTAAGGTCGCCAACGATGGATCCCTGGAACTCCGTCGGCATCTCGATCTCAACGCCCATGATCGGCTCCAGCAAACAAGGCTTTGACATCCTGAACGCCTTAATAAAAGCATCACGACCAGCCGTCCTAAACGCCATATCGCTGGAGTCAACCGCATGATACGAACCGTCATCGAGGCACATCTTGCACCCGACGATCTCATAGCCTGCCAAGGGACCTTTCTTCATCGCTGACTGGAAGCCCTTGTTTACCGCAGGGATATACTCCGTTGGAATTCGTCCGCTGGTGATATTATCTTCGAATTCGTAGTTCGCATCGTCCTCACCCGTTAATGGGATAAGACGCCCTACAACATGCCCAAACTGTCCCGAACCACCGGTCTGTTTTTTATGACGGTGATTGAACTTAGCTTCGACCGTAGGTGCCTCGCGATAGCTCACGCTGGGAACCCCAACTTCGACGATCGCCTTAAACTCACGACGCATACGCTCGATATAAACATCAAGGTGCAGCTCGCCCATCCCGGCGATGATCGTCTGTCCCGTCTCAGGATCCGTAGAGACCCTAAACGTCGGGTCCTCTTTCATAAATCGGCTAAGAGCCTTACCCATGCGGTCCTGATCCGCACTGCTTTCCGGAATAATGGAAAGGCTGATAACAGGGTCCGCCACAAAAATACTTTCCAGCGAATAGTTCACACCATCTCCGCAGTAAGTATCGCCGCTCGCACAATCGACCGCTACCAGTGCGATGATATCGCCCGGGCCCGCATCGTTAACATCTTCCCTATCGTTAGCGTGCATACGAACGATCCTGCCGATACGCTGTTTCCTGTTCGTTCGTGCATTGCGATACTGCTGACCTTTAATGAGCCGGCCCTGATAAATACGTGTATAGCTAAGCTGACCGAAGGATTCGTCGGAGATCTTAAACACCATTGCTACAAGCGGTGCGTCCGGATCGCTGGCCAGCGGAATTTCTGTGCCCTCGTTGTCATGGTCACGTGCAAAGCTCGAACGGTCAAGCGGGCTTGGAAGATAATCGCAAACCGCATCCATCAACGGCTGAACGCCTTTGTTCTTAAATGCAGAACCAAGCATCACTGGAACGATGTCGCGGTTGATCGTAGCCTCACGGATCGTCTCGCGGATCATATCGATCCCGACTTCCTGTTCTTCGATCATCAACTCCATCATGTCGTCATTGAACATGCTAAGAGCATCCATCATCTCTTCACGAGCCTGGTTCGCCTCGTCTATATACTCTGCCGGTATCTCATTGCGGACGGTCTTTTCGCCGTCTTTGCCCTCGAACGTCAGTGCCTCCATCGCGATAAGGTCGATCACGCCCACAAAGTCATTGCCCGCACCGATATTGATCTGGATAGGAACAACGTTAAGACCAAGCTTTTCCCTAAGGTCCTGGCAAACGCGTTCAGGATCGGAACCCACACGGTCCATCTTATTGATAAATGCGATACGCGGTACCCCGTAACGTTTCATTTGCTGATCGACAGTCACCGACTGGCTCTGAACCCCGCCAACAGCACAGAGGATCATAATGGCCCCGTCGAGTACTCGAAGCGAACGCTCAACCTCGACTGTAAAGTCAACGTGCCCCGGCGTATCGATAATATTAACACTTTTATCGCCCCAATCAACCTGCGTCGCAGCAGAGGCAATAGTGATCCCTCGCTCACGCTCAAGTTCCATAAAGTCAAGCGTCGCTCCCCCGTCACCGCTCTTATCGCCGTGAACTTCCTGCATACGGTGGATCCGACCGGAATAAAACAAAATACGCTCGCTCAGCGTCGTCTTGCCGCTGTCGATATGTGCCGAGATACCAATGTTTCTGATTTTCTTAATGTTTTCCATGATCCTTAAACTACCCTTTTATTTCAGTTAACAAATTTCAATTTCTTTCAAACTACATACACTTCCCAGACACCCGGACAAACAGTCCTTAGTGATCCATCACTGTTGTTTTAGTAGATTACAGGTAAACCAGAAGTGCTAAGTCGATCTAAAAGTAAACAAGCATAACAATATAACATGATTATTCGGCTGAAAGCAAGCGAAAATTAACTTTTTTTCCAAAAACGCCGTTTAAAGCCCATTTTTGCAACAATCCCAGGGTTAACGTCCAAAATCTTAAACCTATTCTGACGCAGTCAGAAATGTTTTGATCATTTGTATTTCGGTCATTATTGCTTGTTTAGGATTTCGGATTTAGTGCTTAGAGTTTGAGAAATAGCCCTTCAGGGCTATTTCTTAGCCTGTCGGCTGAGTCTTTTCCGGTCAACCTCCTTCAGCATCCGCTTGCGCAGGCGGATCGAATTCGGACATATCTCTACAAGCTCGTCCTCCTGAATGTATTCCAGCGCCGCCTCAAGCCCAAGCTTTCGAGCGGGCCGAATCTTCGCAGCATCGTCTTTTCCAGACGACCGAATGTTCGTAAGCTGCTTACCCCGTACAGGATTTACGGGAATGTCCTTATCCTTACAATGCTCACCGACGACCTGTCCTTCATAAACCTGTTCGCCGGGTTCGACAAAGAAAACCCCTCTGTCATACAGTCCGTCAAGTGCATACGCCGTAACCTGCCCCGGCTGCATCGCGATCATAACCCCGGCCTTGCGCTGAGGTATCGACCCGCGCATCGGTTCATACTTTTCAAAAGTATGGTGCATGATCGCGCGTCCCTGCGTCGCATTAAGCATCCTCGAATGCACGCCGAACAGCCCGCGAGACGGGATCATAAATTCCATATGAACAAAATCGTCCGCACCGCTTTTCGCGTCGATCTTAATTATTTCACTCCGCCTGTCACCCAGAAGGCTCATCACAGAGTTCTGGCAATCCAGCGGACAATCCACCGCCAGCAGCTCGATAGGTTCGTGACGGATGCCGTCGATCTTTCGTATGATAACGTTAGGTTTGCCGACGCAAACTTCGTAGCCCTCACGCCGCATATTTTCAAGCAGGATACCAAGATGCATCAGACCTCGTCCCGAAACGTTATATTCCTCCGGCGATTGACCCGGTTCGACCCGAAGTGCGACGTTTTGCTGAAGCTCCTTTTCAAGCCGCTCCCCGATCTGCCTGCTGGTGATATACTTGCCGTCCTTACCAGCCATAGGCCCGTCATTAATACGGAACGTCATCGTCATCGTAGGCTCATCGATCGGGATAACCGCAAGCTGCGATGGTTTATCGGCACACGCGATAGTGTTACCGATCTCGATCGGGTCAAGCCCGGATACCGCACAGATGTCACCCGCCTGCACACTGGAAACCTTTATTCTGCCAAGCCCGTGGAACTGATGGATATGCATTACCTTTTGCTGTGTATGCTGCCCTTCGGCATCGATAACAGTGACCTTCTGTGCCTCGCTCATTTCACCTGCGAAAACTCGACCGATAGCGATCTTGCCCACATAATCGGAATACTCCTGATTCGTTACAAGCATTTGCAGCGGGGCGTCAGCATCAACCTTCGGTGCCGGTATACTGTTTATGATCGCGTCGAATATAACCTGCACATCGTTTTCTTTTATGTTATCAAGATCGTCCGTCGCCCACCCGTCACGTGCCGACGCGTATATCAGCGGAAAATCAAGTGCATCGTCATCGGCACCAAGCTGAACCAGCAGGTCGAACACTTCGTCAACAACATTGTCGGGCCGGCTGTTAACCCGGTCGACCTTATTGATAATAACGATCGGTTTGAGCTTATGCTCCAGCGCCTTGCCAAGAACAAACCGCGTTTGCGGCATAGGCCCTTCGAACGCGTCAACCAGCAGCATTACACCGTCTGCCATTTTCAGAACTCGCTCGACCTCGCCCCCAAAATCAGCATGGCCCGGCGTATCGATCAGGTTGATCTTATACTCGTTACCGTCGCCATCGGTGTAGTTGATCGCACAGTTCTTGCTAAGGATCGTTATACCACGTTCCCGCTCAAGCGGATTTGAGTCCATGATCAGATTATGCTGACCGCCCGCCAGCTTGTCAAGGTCCTCATCACGGAACATCCCCGAGTGATACAACAGCTTATCGACAAGCGTCGTCTTGCCATGGTCAACATGTGCGATGATCGCTACGTTACGAATAAAATCTGAATACATAATAAACTTTCAAAAAAGGAATATATGCTGCCGGACCTGGTTTGATCGTCACAATGGAACGAAATACTTTACCGCCTATTTTTGCCAATGTCAAACTAAAACTGTTTCCCACAGTACGATAACATTGACGACGGGTTCGGTTTATTACCTTTTTATATCGCAAAATGCTTGCGATCAAATAGATCGAACATCGTAGGATGGGCAGATTTTCTGCCCATGCGGTTTTATACACCACAAGCAGGGTGGCACGGCCAAGTAATTTAGGGTGGCACGGTCAAGCTCCGCTTGGCCGTGAGTAATAAGTAACCCTGAAAGGGTTAAATGTATCAGCCCAGAGCCTGCCCTGAGCGAAGTCGAATGGGGTCAAGCCCGAAGTTTACGCCTTAGGTGGGCGCCACCCTGGGTAAACGTCACAACCAAACCTATGCCCTGGCCTGTCTCGCCGTAGCCTTGGCGAAGGCGGAAAGGGGCTATATAAATAGCAGTTGGAGATCGCCCTGAAAAATGGTACATTTTTGTCTTAAAATGCACTCTTGCCATTAAACTGACCGATAGTTATAATTCCAATTGTGTTTGTATGTAAGATCTGTGGGTGAAACCTTAATTCGGCGTAAGCCGAAATAGTTTAGTAATTTATTATTTTGAATTTTAAATTTGTTTAGGATTTAGAGTTTAGGATTTAGGATTTGTAAATGGCACAGCAGTCATGGTTTAAAAAAGTTTTCTTTTACTTTAGATACGGGCTCATCGAGCGCATTAAGTTTTCCGACAAGGGACGCCGGATAAAACTTACTAACACTCGCGCAAAAACCCGCCCCGGCCTAACAGAGTTTGAGCAGCGCTTCTGGTTTTGGCCCGTCGTCGCTATCATTTCATTTTCGCTTTTTTCCACCGGCATAATGCTCCTCGCCCCCGATCTCGGCCCAAGAAGTGTATGGGCGGGCCTTATCGCCGGCACTCTTGCCGTAGTCATCTGCATTTTAATTCGCGCACTTAGGCGGCAGCGGTTTTTAACAATGCGTACCGAGCATCGCCTGGACCGGTCAAACTGGGAACTAGACAGGTTCATCATCGTCCTCCTCCGCGGCCTGCGCCTCCCGCTAAAAAATATTAAGGAAAGCACAAAGCACATCGGCAAGCAATGCAAAACTCTCCAGCACCACCTAAAAGAGATTGAGATCACAGACGATGCAAAAGAGCTCATCGGCAAGGGCGACAATTCGACGATTCTAACAAACGCAAAGATCGCATGGAAAAACGCCGGCGACATCGACCGCATCGTTCAGGGCCTGCTCACACTCGGACGCCTTCGAAAAAGAAACCTGCAAAAATCATGGATCGACATGAACTCTTTGGTCGTAGGCATCACCGAGGGGCTTCGTAAAGAAGTAAACATCACCGGAACCAACGTACAGATGCGCGACCTGCCAAGCTGCCTTGCAGACCGTGTAATGATACAGCAGCTCTTTTCGGCTTTGATAAAAAATTCGCTTGCTGCTATTTCCGCCAGCCGCGACGGCACGATAAAGATGTGGGGATGGGTAGAAGGTTCAAGAGCCGTCTATTGCGTTGAAGATAACGGAATAGGCATCGCCGCAGAAAACAGGGACAAAATATTCGAGATGTTCTACACCGTCGACCCGCACAGACCAAAAGGCACTGGCCTCGGCCTTAACGTCGTAAGAAGAGTAGTAAGAAGACACAACGGAAGACTTTGGGTCAAAAGCACACTCGGCAAAGGTACAACAGTAACAGTCTCACTTCCAATAAGATAAACCCCATTTGTCATCCCAGCGAAGCGACCCGAAGGGGTGAAAGAAAAAGCGTTGCTACTGAGCAATCCTAAAACCTTTTAGTTTTCTGCAATTTTAAGGTTTCACCAATAACAATAACGGTTTATAATACTAAGATACATTTTTAATTGGTGAAACAATAATGTCTAAAAAAATAACATATACATTAATATTGATTTTATTAATTGAATTCTTTTATATCGGTGTTGATGGGGTGAATTACTCTTTACCCAGTGGCGGAGAAATAAAACGCAGTAACTATTCAATAGGATTTCCTTCGAGATCACTTGAAGTTGAAACGGAAAAGACAAAAGGCAATATTCCGCTTTCGGAATATGATCCCGAGAACATAAAGTTTGTTCAAAGTGTAAATATATCACCTTTCATTATTATTGATATGTTGGTGGTTGCGGGGCTTTTGGGGATTTGTTTAAAATTGATTCCCTATGATATTTTAAAAACAATTTCAATTGGTGTTTTAATGGGGCTTTTAACAAATCTGTTAATTGTGATAGATAGTTGCCATTTTTCGAATATGTTAACTACTTGTGCAATTCTTTTTACAATATTTATGTTATTGCCGTTAATCATTTATATCCGTTCACCGAAAAACGAATTTCCTAACAGATTAATTATAATGTCTGCATTTTCGATTATTCTTGGACTAATATTATCAGATTATATTTTGCATAATATTCTTTTAAATCCGGCCTTGGAATGGTCTGATTCTGTTTCTTCTGATTCAATTCTGATCATGTTTGCTTATTTTGGAATACTTCTATTTGAATGTTTTATTATAAACCTTATTCATAAAAAAATAATTCCGTTAATTTGGAAGAGATAATATGGAATTCATTATTGTCGGACTAGTTCTTTATCTCTTTTTTCTAATTATTGCTTTCTTATTTTATTCTATTAAATTTGCAATTACTGGACAAAAGATAAAAAGGGGTCTAAATAAGATTTCTTTTTGTACTACAGGGGTGATATTATTAATTATTGTCACACTAACGCCTTTTCGTAGTCATGCACTTAAATCCAAAATACGTGGGGCATCATCAATTGTTGTTACAGATAATATTGGTAGGATAACGAAAACAGAGAAATTTTTATATGAAATCCAAGACAGAAATGAGATCGACAAGTTGATAAATCAAATCAAGCTTATACCTTCAATGATCGGCTCCCATTGTCTGTGTGTTGGAAACATCGCTTTTGAGTTCTATGATGGCGAGGATCTTTTGTGTGTTTTCAGTTTACATCACGGTGAACGTATAAGAATACCTGGGTCACTGGGTGATCTTGAATTGTCATCAAGTTCAACAATATTTATTGATAATTGGTTATCAGAAAAAGGGATTCCAAAGCTTCAAAAGAAATTGAAAGAGAAAAGAGATTCGGATAGAAAAAGCATTTCACCATCGGGGGTAAGTTAGATGACAGATAAAATTCATTGGGGCGTCCTGGCAACAGGTTCCATCGCCCACAAATTCACCGAGGCCCTAAGCTCTCTTGACGACGTAGAGCTTACCGCCGTAGGTTCACGAAGTTTAGACAATGCCCGAGCATTCGCCGATAAATACGGCTTTAAGTCTCATCATGGAAGTTACGAGGACCTCGCACAAAACCCCGACGTTGACGTCATCTACGTCGCCACCCCGAACACCTTCCACTGTGAAAACACCTTGCTCTGCATCGCCCACGGCAAAAGTGTCCTCTGTGAAAAACCCTTCGCCGTAAGTGCCCGCCAGGCACAGCAGATGATAACTGCCGCTAAAGAAGCCAAAGTCTTCCTAATGGAAGCGATGTGGACACGTTTCATCCCCGTAGTAGCAGAGGTAAAGCGTTTAATTGACGCAGGCACCATCGGCGAAGTCCGCAGCATGCAAGCCGATTTCGGTTACGCAAGCCGGCGAGACGCAAACAGCAGGACCTTCAATCTCGACCTCGGCGGTGGCGCACTTCTCGACGTTGGGATCTATACCATCTCGCTGGCCTCAATGGTTTTCGGCGCCCAGCCGGCAACCATTAATTCCGTAGTTAACATCGGCCCAACAGGCGTAGATGAGCAGTCCGCATATCTCTTCGGTTACGACCAGGGGCGGTTCGCACAGTTAAGCTCCGCCATCACAACTCAGACGCAGCGAGAGGTCCACATTCACGGCACAAAAGGAATGATAAAGCTAAATGCTCCCTTCTGGCACTGCACCAAAGCCGACGTCATTATAGATGACCAGACAGAGACCATCGAGATACCATTAGACTGCAACGGTTTCGAGTACCAGGCCCGCCATGTCAACCAGTGCCTCCGTGACCAAAAGCTCCAAAGCAGCATAATGCCATTGGCCGAAACACTCGAAATAATGCAAACACTCGACCGCGTACGCGCCGATTGGCACTTGAAATATCCAAACGAGTAAGAATAAAACACCGCCGGCAAAGCCAAGCCCTCGGAAAACAGATGCGTCTAATAAATAAATCAGTGCCGACGTAGTCGGCCTCCACGCGATGAAGATGTTTCTTCATCGCCCAGCGAAGCGACCCCGAAGGGGAAAACCTTTAATTCGGCGTTAGCCGAAATTGCTTGAAATATCCCCGCCGGTAAGTTAACCTTATCGGTATGAAGATATACGACGACATAAGATCACTTGACAAGATCCCCCCAGGGCTGGCACTGTCGATAGGCAACTTCGACGGCGTCCACCCGGGCCACCGCGACATTATCGAAACCTTAAAGGCCCATTCACCAAAAGACGTCGCCGTGATGACCTTCGAGCCGCACCCGGTCGCAATACTCCACCCGGAAAAGGCACCCGGCATACTTACGCCCCTGGAATACAAAAAGCACCTGCTCGCCGGCGCCGGCGTCGAGCACCTGATCGTCATCCGCGACAGCTACGAATTGCTAAATCTGTCGCCGGCAGATTTCGTTGACGAATTTCTTGTCCGCCAGATTAACCCCGCTATCGTGGTAGAGGGAACCAACTTCAACTTTGGCTACGGCCGAAGCGGAGACATAAATACATTAAAACAGCTCGCCGAAGGTAAGTTCGAAGTTGTAGTTGTAGAGCCGCAAAACATTGATATCCAATGCGGTGACCACAAAGCGATCTCCTCAAGCTCGCTGGCCAGATGCCTGATAGAGGACGGCTGCATAGCAGAAGCGGCTGAGGTTCTTGGCAGGCCATACCGCCTGATGGGTTCTACCATCCCCGGCCGAGGCGTCGGAGCAAAGATAGGCTTCCCAACGGCAAACATCGATCCCGCCGACCAGGTCATCCCCGCTGAGGGCGTCTACGCAGGGTTTGTAAGTATTGCAAACACAATGACTTGTCTTTGCGCCACAGACCAGCGACGTCCCGCGGCATTTAGCATCGGAAGGGCGAAGACATTCATCACCGACCACCCGTTACTGATAGAGGCACACCTGTTAGAGGGCGACCCGGGCGACCTGACAGGAAAATTCCTTGCGATGGATTTCATAAAACGCCTGAGATCACAGCAAAGATTTGACACCGGCGATGAACTTAAAAAGCAAATACAACAAGATTGCGACGATGCAACCCAAGTTCTAGCCGGAGTTTAGACAAAGGCTGCGACGGCTACGATGATGCAGATGATCAGCCCGAGTATTATCTTGCTGCCGGTTCCTACCATAACGCCGACGCTGGCGCCGACTCCCATCTTAACTGCACGGCCGGGGACAATGCCCTGGCGCGTCAGCTCCATGCACCAGGTGCCGACGCCGGCTCCGATGCATGCGCCTATGAATGTGCCGATGAACGGGACGGGGATCATGAACGTTCCGGCGATCGCGCCGCAAATCGCGCCTAGCAAAGCACCTATGGCGCCTCGTTTTCCGGCGCCTGCCTTTTTGGCTCCTACCATACAGCCGACGAACTCGATGGCCTCGCCTATCAGCGCCAGAACGGTTATCGCTACCAGCGTGGGTATGGAGAAGACGCCATCGTCCCATTTCCATAAGGCAAACGCCCATGTAGAGACGACGATAAGCCAGTTGCCGGGCAGGGCGAAAAAGCTCAGCATCCAGAAAACGCTGTTAGCAAATAACAATCCTGTAAGCCATACGTATAACATAAAACCTATTCTATGGGGTATAGCCGGTGTTTTCAAGCTGTAATTTGTGTTTATGCAGTATTGTTTCCGGCTGTTGGCCGGCGGTTCTAGCGAACAGTCGTTGGTCGTTGGTCGATAGGGCGTGGAACCGGCCGGTGGCCGGGGGTGATTTTATTAAAGACAAGAAAACTGCCTTAAGGCAGATAACCTGCTGATAGTTTTGTTGTCTAAGCCAAACACATCTGTAATCGGATGAAATATAAAGACAAGAAATATCTTAAATTATAAAAAAGGGGTGAAAAATAAAAAGGGGGTATCCGAGTCGATCAAGGAGAGGCGCGGAGTCTGGAAAACGGCTGTGACGGGGGTGAAACGGCTGTTAATTGGGTGGAAGAAGTAAAGAGGAGTCGTTTTAATGCGGGAAAAATAACAAAAAGAACTTATGAAAAAACGTGACTTTTATGACAAAAAAACACAAAAAAATACAAATATGCGCACAAACGCGCACCATAGCTACACAAAAGGCGCTTTTTTGAAAA
>SDBV01007672.1_pt1 | contig 14703 bp, 12 predicted proteins | sample 2277081 | NCBI WGS metagenome assembly SDBV01 (sample SAMN10402039, study PRJNA504765) | marine sediment metagenome | isolation source: marine sediment core GS10_PC15, 223 cmbsf | place: Arctic Ocean: Southern Knipovich Ridge | collected 2010
TTTTGAAAAAAATGGGTTTAAAGAATTTCTGAAAAATATTGATGATGATACTAATGAAGGTTTGATACATGAAAGCAAACCTATTATAGCAGTCCAATTTCATCCTGAAGGTTGTCCAGGACCATTGGACTCTTTATATTTATTTGATAAATTTATTGAGCTTATGGAGCTTTAGTATTATGCCACTAGATAAAACGATCAAAAAAGCATTGATTTTAGGTTCAGGCGGAATTCGAATAGGACAAGCTGGTGAGTTTGACTACAGTGGGTCTCAAGTACTTAAAGCGTTAAAGGAAGAAGGTATTGAAACAGTTCTTATAAACCCAAATATAGCAACTATACAAACTGATCCGGAACTATCAGATAGAGTTTATCTGCTACCAATTAATGTCAAATATGTTGAGAAAATAATCAAAAAAGAAAGACCCGATGGAATTTTATTAGCATTCGGCGGTCAGACAGCATTAAATGTTGGTGTTGAATTAAAAGAAGCGGGAATATTGGAAAAATATAATGTTAGAGTTTTAGGCACACCAATTGAAGCAATCGAAGCTACAGAAGATCGAGATTTATTTGTTAAAGCAATGAATGATTCCAATGTGAAGGTGTGCAAAAATAAAGCAGTAACTTCGTATCCTGAGGCACTTAAAGTAGCAAAAGAAATCGGATTTCCCTTAATGATTAGAGTTGCATATACATTAGGAGGAAGGGGTTCGGGAATTGTTAGCAATATGAAGCAATTTGAAAAAATGGCTAAAAAAGGCCTAGCACAATCAAGGATCAATCAAATTTTAATAGAAGAGAGTATATGGGGCTGGAAGGAAATTGAATATGAAGTTGTAAGAGATATCGAGGATAATTGTTTCATTAACTGTAATATGGAGAATTTTGACCCTGTCGGAATTCATACAGGAGAAAGTATTGTAGTAGTTCCTTCGCAAACACTTACAAATGATGAATATCAAATGCTTCGCTCTGCGTCTATCAGCGTTATCCGAAACCTTGGAATCATTGGCGAATGCAACATTCAATATGGATTAGATCCATTTTCAAAAGAATTTCGAGCGATAGAAGTGAATGCTCGACTCTCAAGATCTTCTGCATTAGCATCGAAAGCTACAGGATATCCCTTAGCTTACATAGCTGCTAAATTGGCAATTGGTTATACTTTACCAGAACTTAAAAACAAAATTACTGGTATTACAACAGCGTGTTTTGAACCCGCATTAGATTATTTAGTACTAAAAATTCCACGATGGGATTTAACTAAATTTCAACGAGTAGATAGGACAATCTCTAGTCAGATGAAATCAATAGGCGAGGTAATGGCCATTGGAAGAACATTCGAGGAAGTGATGCAAAAAGCGATCCGTATGTTAGATATCGGAATGAAAGGGCTTGTGGGAAATAATTTAGAGCCTGTTGAGGATATTAATGAATTAAAGTATACTTTGAAACATCCAACCGATTTGAATATCTTTCGATTAGTTGAGGCTATTAAAAGAGGCATTACCATTGATCAATTATATCAATTATCTCGTGTAGATAAATGGTTTTTATATAAATTAAAAAATGTTATCAAAATAGAAGAAGAACTAGAGAATTTAGCTTTTTTAACATCTTCAGATTTAGATAAAAAATACTGGTTTAAACAATCAAAACGATTTGGCTTTTCTGATGGCCAAATTGCATCCATAATGGGAGTTGACACAATTAAAATCAGAGATATGAGAAAAAGGAAATATAATATCCAACCATTCGTTAAGAGAATTGATACATTAGCAGCTGAATGGCCTGCTATAACAAATTATTTATATTTAACCTATGCTGCCGTTGAGCATGATATTAATTTTAAAAAAGAACAAGAACAAAAATTTAGAAAAGTAATCGTCTTAGGTTCAGGCACTTATCGAATTGGAGCTTCTGTGGAATTTGATTGGGGTTCAGTAAACTGTCTATGGTCGTTGAAAAAGTTAGGAATTGATCAAGCAATCATGATAAACTACAACCCTGAAACAGTTTCAACTGATTACGATATTAGTGATAAACTCTATTTTGAGGAACTCTCTGGTGAAAGAGTATTAGATATATTGGAGCTCGAAAAAGCGGATGGTGTCATTGTTTCTGTGGGAGGTCAAATAGCGCAAAATCTTGCTGCAAAGTTTTCTAAATACTCTGAATTCTATAGAATAGCAGGAATAAGAATCTTAGGTACTCACGGTTCTAGAATAGATATGGCAGAAGATCGTGCTAAATTTAGCTCTTTATTAGATCAATTGGATATAAAGCAACCGCAATGGAGCATGTTAACAAATGAATTGGAAGCTCTTAAATTTGCAAATGAAGTCGAATATCCTGTTTTAGTACGACCTTCATATGTATTGAGCGGAGCGGCAATGAGGGTATGTTATAATGAAAAAACACTTATAGATACCCTTGATTTGGCGGCTGCAGTCTCAAAAGAATACCCTGTTGTAATAACTAAATTCTTTACGAATGCCAGAGAAATCGAGGCAGATGGAGTATGTGATGGAATTAATGTCTTTATTGGAGCTGTTGTTGAGCACATAGAAAATGCTGGTGTTCATTCTGGTGATGCAACTATGACAATCCCCCCCCAAACTATTTCGGATTTGGTGATTAAAACTATAGAGAAAAATACTAAAGAAATAGCTTTAGCGTTAAAAATCCGAGGACCTTTTAATGTTCAATATTTAGTTAAAAACGAAAAAGTATATGTAATTGAATGTAACTTAAGATCAAGTCGAAGTATGCCTTATGTTTCAAAAACTCGTGGTATTAATTTGATGAGGCTTGCTGCCGAAGTATTTATGGGCAAAAATATACCAGAAAGATTACTTAATTTACCCTATGGAAATTTTGTCTCAGTTAAAGCACCCATGTTTTCTTTTATGAGATTAGACAAAGCAGATCCTGTACTCTCTGTAGAAATGGCAAGTACAGGTGAAGTCGCGTGTCTCGGAGATGATTTTTCAGAAGCCTTAATAAAATCTCTTGAAGCCGCAGAAATGAATATTCCCATTGACGGAGGTAATGTATTAATTTCTGTTGGGGGGGAGGAATTGAAAAAACAAGTGATTCCATTAGCAAAGAAATTAAAAAACTTAGGATTCACAATTTTTGCCACTGAAGATACTGCCTTGGCATTAAAAAATAATGGGATATATGTTGTAAGACTATATAAAATTCATGAATCCGGTATGGAACCTAACATTATGGGATGTTTACAGAATGGAGCCATTGATTTAGTGATTAATATACCTTTGCCAACTACAAGTGGAGAAAAATTTAGAATGATCATGGAAGACGAATATAAAATTAGACGGTTAGCAGTCGATTTTAATATCCCCGTTATAATTAACTTACAGCTTGCTGACGCATTAATAAATGCGATCGAAAAGGTAAGAAGAAAAGAAGTTCAAGTCAAATCGCTTAATGAATATCATAGTACATTAAAAGATGTGTATTGGTAAAGAGATATATTACGTCGTGTTTTAGGATGCCAAACCGGCTTAATGATCATTAAACATTTTAAACATTATAGAAAGTTAGAAAAAATTAAAAGATTATATTGCCACTATAGAAGATAGTATATTTAATTATCCAATTTATGTAGATATTATAAACAAACTACTAGAAAAGGATTTATTACCATGAGAAAAGAAGAAAAAATATTTTCAAAAGAAGAAGAAATGGTTCAAATGTGTATAGATCCAGTCACGGGTAAAGATATAACTGCTGAACATATAACACAAAGGCTCATAGAACTTGAAGAAATTGCAAATAAGATTATAACTACTGCTATCAAAGAATATAAAGAAAATCCCGATAAAGAGAAGGAAATTTATAAAAAACATTATTGGGAAATTCACCAAAAGTTGGGTGTAGGTTCCATTGGACCTGCTACGGCTGCGGCTGGCCCTTTAATGTACAATAAAATGGATGAGCTTGCAAACGCTTTAAATATCTCCGATGATAAGCGAATTTTTTAGTAGTTTTCTTTTCCAAGGTTGATTTATAACATTATTTTTCTATAAATCTATTTAGTTTTCTTTTGAGTTCCTCGTAAAAACTTTTCCATTTCAATCATAGGTTATTTACCTTTTATTGCTATGATGTTATCTGCTTCTTTTTCGAATTTTTTAAAACCTGTTACTTCCCCATTCCATTTTTTAAGTTCAGGTTTATATAATTCTAAAAATCGAGTACTTAATTCATTTGAAATCTTTTCCAAGTTATTATCTTGTTTATCGTCATGGATGTAAACAAACAAGATATTATCTATCATGGAAAATGAAAAAATATCATCTTCTAATATTAATTTTCTTAAATTTTTATGTGATATTGCCCTGGCAAATTGGTTTACGGCCATAAGGAAAGATGCTAATAAGTCGTGTTCTCTATATTCCTTACTATATTGCCGTGAAAAAAGACAGATTCCATTATAAATAATGAAAATGGCGTGAATCATGAGTTTTAACTCCAATTATTGATTATTAGTTGATTTAACTTAAATAATTCCATCTCAACACACCCTCTTTTCTTTAGAAGATCTCATCTATAAATAGGTGAATCTTATATTTAAAATTAATGCATAATTATTTAATAAAGTATAAGATAAAATATGTCAGTTAAAAGAAAATCTATAAAAAATATTTATATAGCTATTTAAAAAATTATGGTAAATAAACCAAATATAATACTATTTATCACACATGATCAAGGTCAATTTCTAAATTGCTATAATACCCCTCAAACACCAAATTCTCTCTATACACCTTATATTGATAAAATCGCAGAAAAAGGAGTAAAATTTACAAACTATTTTTGTACAGCTCCTCAATGCAGCCCAAGTCGCGGGAGTATACAAACTTCTTTATACCCTCATCAAAATGGCCTAATGGGTCTTGTTAATCGTGGTTGGACACTGCCTGAAAATAATAAAACAATACCTATGTATCTAAAAGACAATGGTTATTCAACTCATTTACTTGGATTACAACATGAAAGCAGTAATGAATCAACTTTGGGATACGATACAATTAGTAAAAGATCTTCGGTTTATAAATATTCTTGTAAAAGAATGGAGAATGGTTATTTTCGATTTTTCTCTGACCACAGTAATGACGCGAAACCATTCTTTGTTAACATCGGAACTATTGATGTCCACCGACCTTTTAAGGCATGGGCGGAACCAGTTGATCCGAAATCAGTCAGAATTCCCCCATTCTTGCCAGACAATGAAATGATAAGAGAAGATCTGGCTGAGTATTATGGAACTATTAACAATGTTGATATTACAATCGGAAAAATTATAGAATGTTTAGAAACAACTGGATTAAGGGAAAATACGCTCTTTATTTATACTACAGATCACGGAAGTCCCTTTCCAAGATCAAAATGCACATTATACGACCCTGGACTCAAAACAATTCTTATAATGTTTTTACCAAATTCTAAGTTGTTTTCGGGGGAAAAAATAGTAAATAGTATGTTAAGTAATATTGATTTACTTCCCTCCTTACTCGAATTCATTGGAGCTAAGATTCCTAAAAAAATTGAAGGAAAGAGTTTCTTGTCCATTCTAAAAGGAGAAACAAAAGAAGTTAGGAGAGAAATTTATGCTGAAAAAACTTTTCACGAGTTCTATGATCCAATTCGTTGTATACGCTCGCAAAATTTTAAATATATACGAAATTTTGAGAAACTCGATACTTTATATCAAATACCAGGAGATGTTTTAAGAGATCTTTCGGGGAAATATATAAAGAAGATATATGTTCAACCTCGAATGGAAGAAGAGTTTTATAATTTAAAGGACGATCCTATGGAACAAAATAATTTAATTAATGATCCAGAGTATGAAAACATCGTTTCAAAATTTCGAGAACAACTTTTCAATTGGATGAAAAGAACAAATGATCCAATTCTTAAAGGAAAAGTGAAATCTCAAGCTAATTTTGAGGACAGCAATTAAAATTAAAAATTTCTTTAGAGATTTAATAATCTTGATAATTTATCAATTTCTATGAATATTCTTGTTCTAATTTAATCTTTCTGAGAAACAGCAAACTAAAGATATAAAATAAACACATCGAAGCCAAAGTAATCGTAATAATTATGGGATTTGTGCTGTTTGGTCCCGTAAGAATAACACCCACCATAAAAGTTGAGACGGCTTGACCAATTGCTAATGTAAAAGAGTGTAGTCCAAAATAGGAACCCGATAAATTAGAAACATTTTCATCTGTATTTTCATTGTTATCTTTCCTGGCGGCTTCATAAATCAATGCACTGGCTAATGGAGAAGTAAATAAATTTAATGAATACATAGTTCCTAATACGGTGCCTATGGTTACTACAAATAGAACTATTTTGAATTCATAAGAAAGTATTTCAACCAAAAGAAATAGCTCAAAGGGCGCGATAATAATAGCAATAAATAAGCACCAGGAATAAGTTTTAATAAGAGATTGTTTTTTCAGAATCTTTTTCCATATAAAGAACCAGAAAAATTTACCCCCTAACGAAACTAGAACATAAAGGAGATAATCCGTTCCCCTAAACTTTAGCGTATATGTTAAAAATGGTATAATTAACACCCCTAAAATTCTCGATGCCATAGCATTAAAATATGCAACTTTTAGAAATTTCCTGTATTTTTTATCTTTTGCGGGAACTGTCATTCGCTGAAAAGTTTCCTTTACAGATGATTTTTTAGTTATCAACGTGGAAATTTTATGAAATGATTCATCTATCGAAAAATATGTAAAAATTAAAGCAAATAAACCAAAAGTAGCAAATGAGATGCCAATTATTGGCATATAAAATAGGAGTACTTTTCCAGAGGGTTGCCACCATTTAACATTTTCAGGATCATTGAGTATACTCTCAACCATTAGGGGAAGCATTAAAGCTAAGACTGACGCGATAATCATTGAACCTGCTCTCCACGTAGCCACTTTCTCCCTGTTTTTATAAGTTTGAGATTGTTCTGGCAACATTGATATATGGGCGCTTATTATAGACGACCCTGATAACACATTTATGAAAAGAATTCCCCAAAAATAGAGCGCAGTAGGCCAAAAAAATGGATCATTCTTGGGACATTTCCATGGCGGAAACCAAATCAAAACTGCCGTCAAAAACCAGATTGGTAGACCATAAACCAAAAATGGACGACGTTTTCCATGTTTTCCGGGTTTTTTTTTATCGGCGAGAACTCCAAAAATAATTATAGATACAGCATTGACAACCGCACTTATAGCAACTCCGATTGAAGCAAGGATAGAATCCAAATTAATAGTATAAACATAATACTGAAAAGCAAATACACCAATTAATATTCTTGTTAAAAAAAACCCAAATCCTCCTAAAGAATATCCAAACAACCGTTTTCCGTGTAATTCACGTGGTTTAATCTTGTTCATTCATTTTTTTAAGAATTATATTGAAATTTAGTTAATAGAAGCAATTTAAAACCTATAAAATTTCGGTATCTTATAGAAAATAATCAATCTATGTAAAAAAAAGAGAAATAATAAATAATAAAAAATTTAAGAATATTTAGTGAACAAAATTCAGATATGTTTAGATTAATATTTTAAGATGCTGTTAATTAAAATTCTATTTTATCACCAAATTTTTTAATTGGCCACTGCCAGTAAAGCTCAGTTTTTATTACTCCTTTTTCTTCTAAATCTTTAAAGAGTTTTCTCCTTAACTCAAAAAGAAAATTTTCAGGGTCGTAAAGAATTTTCCCTTCATCAAATGCATCTAAAATTAGATAAAATTTCGATTCTACATAGCCTTCCATTTCTTTTGAGGTCCGCCAAAGTGATTGTTTACCTGAACACACAGGTTTAGTTAATTTAAACACTAATTCTCTTCTTTCCCAATAATCCTCTGGTAAATCGTCACAGATTATAAATAAATCAATATCACTTAAATGGTCATCATCATCTTGTGCTTTACCTGTTGCAACTGACCCAAAAAGCAAAATTGCCTTTATTTTTAATTTTAGTTTAAAAATGAATTGGAGATATTCTTTAAGTTCATTTTTGAAGTATTTTAATTTTATAAATGATAAGTTAATTTGTTTAATTTGGCTCATTGTTTCTCTAACTCTTCTATTTTTGTAATAAATTCGGATAATCTTGTTAATTCTGGCTCTAAATCAGGATTCTCATTAAATAAATCTTTAAAAATGATTAATATCTTATTTAAATTGTCTAAATATTGGTCTGTTTTTTCTTTATCATATTTTTCATCTGGAGAAACTAATTTATTATCTATTATTATTCCATAACGTGTTGCAGTTCCTTCTTCTTCTATCTTTTTTGATAAAACCGCTATTCTTTTTATCTTTTCAAGAAGTTTTTCTTCGATTGTGAAATATTCGTTAATTTCAATTGATTCTAATATTTTTGATGGTTCATGAGTTTTTCGAAATTGTAATCCTAATAGAACAACTAACGCTTTTTGTAATTGTTCCGTAGATAATTGAATTCTAAATACACACGCTGCGAATTCATTAATTTCATAGAATTTAATTACCTTATCTAAATTATTAAATGCTAAACCTAACCATTCTCTAGTTCTTTTATAATTAGTCGTCAATATGACTTCTATTCTTAATTATTCACTCTATACAATTTATATGAATTTTAATTTTAAAAATATTTATCTGCCCTTGAAGTAAGAATATGAAAAAAAGCAATTTAAATCTTATAAAATTTTTATAGAAATAAATATATTTGTCTTAGATTAATTAATACGTGAAAAAAAAGAGAATTAAATAAAAAAAATTTAAGAATATTGCTGCACTGATTTTAATCTTTTTCTTTCGTATGATGCATCCACACTTAGATTAGCGGCATCCACTTTTTGTTCTAAACTTTTGTGAGAAAAAACGGCAAGCAAAATACCAACAATGCAAATTATAAAGAATAGCCCAACTAAGCTTATTATTATCGTTGCTAGACTGCCACTTAAAAATCCTGCCCAAGCCCCAACAAATAAAAGCATTATTCTTAAGTTAAAACTTTTAAAATTAGACATAATAAGAAATTTTCTTAAAAAAAAACACATATATAGTTTTGCTCTAATTAGAATTTATGGAAGATCTTATAAATATTAAACAAGAAATAAAAGAAAAAAAGGGTAAGGAATGGATTGGGCTTCAGTTAACAACTGAAAAGCAACTTGAAACTCTTATGTGGTATTTAGATCATCCAAAGATGAAGGGAAATCCAAAAATAGCAAAAGAACTTGTAGAAGTTTATTATTCTGCAAAAGCTAGCAGTTTCATGAAAATGGAAGGTATTATCCGTAAATTGGATCAACTTATTATAATGTTTGGGGATCAGCTTCAGCCTATTCAAAAAAAGGGTGATGCAGAGTTCATAAACACTCCTCAAGAGATAGAGATTTTGAAGAAGAGAATAGAAGATTTTCAGCAAATAAGCTCATGGAGGAGTTTACCAGAACTCACACAAGAAGCGATAATTACTTTTTTGAAATTCCTATATCATCCAAATCTTCAGAATAAGACCATTTTATTTGATGAAATGCTAAAAAAATATAACGCAACAGAAGAAAATGATTACATGAAGATGCAGACTTTTAAAGACCTGTTAATAAAAATTGATATAAAACTCGGTCCGGTTCCTATTGAAATTGAGAAAGAAGAAATAGTAGAAGAAGTGATAGTAGAGGAAACTATTATAGAAGAAACTGTACCAGCAAAAGAAGGAATAGTTTGTAATGATTGTGGAACTGAAAATAGATTAAGCGCTAAATTTTGTGATAATTGTGGAAAAAATCTTTTTGAAAAGCAAATTAGTTTAGAGGATGTAGAGAAAGACATAGAAGAGACGGAAAAAGCTGAGGAAGAGATCTTAGAAGAGCCAGAAAAAGCAGAAGAAGATATCTTAAACCAGATGGATAAACCTGAGATTGAGAGTGCAGAAGAGCTGGAAAAAACAGAAGAAAAAAGCGTAGAAGTAACAAAAAAGGATAACGATGATTTTTGGGTAAAATAAACTTCGTAATAGCATTAGAATTACTTAAAAGACTCTAGAAAGGAATTATAGTTACTACATTAAATAAAATGAATTACTTTGAGATAATTTTTAAAAATCTTTTTACCCCTTCTTAAAAAATCATTCTTAATCTCTTTAAAATCGTCAAGAATTGGTTCTGAACTTTTTTTATTTTTTAACTCAGGTGCTTTTTCTATTAGTGAGTTTAACAAGGATTTTGTAATTTCAAAATGAAATTGAAATCCATAATTATATTCTCCAAATTTAATAATTTGGTTATAACAATATTCACCAGTTCCTAATAGAGTTATCCCATCAATTAGTTTAACAGTATCACCATGGAGTTGGAATGTAATAAAATTATCCTCGACACCTTTAAAAACCGGATCAATCAAACCATTATCAGTTAATTTAATTTTATACCAATTTTCATTATCATGTTTAAATCCAATTTCTTGCACAGAATTTTTATATACTTCTCCTCCATAAACTTTTACCATGAGCTGCAAACCGAGGCATATCCCAAATATTGGAACTTTTACTTCTAAAGCTTGTTTAATGAAATCTAATTCATTTAATATCTTCTCTGAATTATCATTTGCACTGTCAGGTCCTCCCAATATTATGATTAAATTATAATTATTAATATCTGGAAATTTTTTATTTTTTGATAGATCAATCACGCCGGTCTTAATATGATATTCATCTAATAATTCAGTAATTAATCCAGGATTTTCATGAGATATATTCTTTATAATTAAACAGGACTTATTTTTCATATTTCTTATTAAATTATTTATTTAAAATTTTAAATTTTTTAATACAGGATATCTCCTACCGATTCCAAAAGCACTTTCACTGATTTTTATGGTTTGAACTAATTGTCTCCTTTTATACTCTGAATTTAAATATAATCTTCTTACTTTTAGAATTGTATCTGAATCAATACCTTTATATTGTAGATGTTCTAATTCAGATCCAACTCCATGTTTTAAAATTTCTTCTAAAATTAAATCAAGGATTTCATATGGAGGTAGAGAATCGCTATCTTTTTGATCTTCTCTCAGTTCAGCAGTAGGAGCTCTATTAATAATTCTCTTAGGAATTATTTCTTTATCTTTGTTTATATACTCACAGATATCATAAATTTGCACTTTTAAAAGATCTCCAGGTACATTTTTACCGCCGTTTGTATCTCCATAAAGCGTACAGTACCCTACACCAATTTCAGATTTGTTTCCTGTAGAAACTAAAAGCCAATTAAATTTATTAGAATAATACATTAAGATAACAGCGCGAATTCTTGCTTGTAAGATCTCATCAGCCACATCAAAAGGTAGTTTTCCAAGATTTTTTTCTAAAGATTTTTCGTAAGCTTCGAATAAACCATCTATGGGATAAATTATATATTTCATCCCCAAATTTTCACACAGTTGACGTGCTACATCTATACTTTCTTGAGAAGTATATCGCGTAGGCATCATGATATTAGTTACTTTATCAGGCCCTAATGCTTTAGCACAAATATAAGAAGTAAAGGCAGAATCTATTCCTCCACTAAGCCCTAACACTACGCCTTTAAAAATATTGCTTTTATAGAAGTAGTCATACATGTTTAGTTGCATTGCCTCAAGAACTTCTTCTCTCCAATCAACATCATAAGATTTGCCCTCTATGGGCAGTTCTTGCTCTAAATTTAATTCGACGGTGCAATTATCTTCTTTGAAGGATGCTGCTTTAAAAATGATTTGTCCAAATTGATTTGTAATAAAACTCTGACCGTCATAAGTAATTTCATCAAGCCCACCAACCATATTTACATATACAATGGGTACGGATAAATATTTTGATTTCCCACTTATTAATTCTTTCCTAAGATTAAATTTCCCAATATGGTAAGGAGACGCATTAATTACAATTAATAATTCAGCTCCATTTTCTACAAGATTTTTAGCAACTTTATTATCATACATATCATCCCAAATATCTTCACAAATTAAAATACCCGTTTTAATTTTACGGATATCGATAGGCTTGAACTTATTATCAAATGAAAAATACCTTCGCTCATCAAAAACATCATAATTTGGTAATAATCTTTTATTTTCAACATGTCTGATTTTATTATTTTCAATAACTATAGCTGAGTTATAAAACTTTTGAATTTTAGTCAGTAATTCTGCAGGTTCTGTAAAGGTACCTAAAATAATTGTCGCGTCTGTATCAAGTGATTTAATTTTTTTAATTGCTTCCTTATTTCTTTTCCGAATTAAAGGATCGAGAATATGGTCCATTAGAGGATAGCCTACCAGTGCCATTTCAGGAAATACGATGATATCCGCCTTTGATGATTCTTTAATGATTTTAATTATTTTATCTACATTATAAGCAATATCTCCTACGATTGGATTAATTTGTCCAATCACTAATCTTAATTTTCGATTTACCATAATTCAATTGATTTTAGACAAAACAGTAATTAATTATTAGTAAATAGAATTTGTCTAATTTAATAAAATTTAGACTATTCGACCACAGTAATTCCCGCCAAATGGTCTTTTTGAAATAGGTTTAATGACTTTAAATGATTTATTTCCTATAATTTCAAATGGGATAGAAAATATTTCGCAGAAATCCTTAATGATTGTATCAATTTCGTTTTTTTCTTCTTCAATTATATCATACAATTTTGCTCCTACTCCCAATCTAGATTCCAAGCTCTCATTAGTTCTTAATACAATTTTGCCTCGATGGATACCTGTACCCAATTCATTCCCACATATAGGTTGATCATTTTCAATTATAGTTCCATCCTGTAGAAACTTCAAACCCAACACAACGATAATTCCACCAGCCATATATTCTCCTAAGAAGTCTTTTGTTGTTCCACCTATAATTAAAATTGGAAATTTATGTTCAAATTCCTTGATGTGTATTCCAACTCTATATCCTACATCTTGTTTCACAAAGATTTTTCCTCCTCTTGCTGATAACCCAATTACATCTCCAGCATCTCCATGAATTATAATGGTGCCATCATTCATAGTATTTCCTACTTGATCCTCGCAATTTCCATTTACTATAATTTTCGGTCCATCCATAAATATCCCTAAATCATTACCAGGAACCCCATTAATTACAAACTCAAGATCCCCTTGCAATGATGCGGCAATAAATCTTTGACCACAAATATTATCTAAAGTCAGACTTTTATGGCCATTATTAATCGCTTGGTGAATCTTCTCGTTTAAAATTTTATATCTTAAAGGTTCTCCTTCAGGGGCAGCATCAATTCTAAACATAACATCACTTTTCCTTTGTGTTTTTTTTTCACTTTCAATCATTATTTTCACTCTCCAGCATGTTTTACTCCTAGAATGTCTGCAATTCGAGGATTTGGACCAATATATCTTAGACGATCTCTATTAGATCTTAGTGATTCAACAGAATCAATACCCATTGCACCGAGAACTTCTTTTAATTCTTCATTCCATGAGTGAAATAAATTAATTATTCTGTTCCTGGCCACATCAATGTCCAACCGCTTCACTAGATATTCTTGCTGTGTTGCTATCCCCCAAGAACATAGACCTCTAAAGCATTGCTGACAAACTCTGCAACCCATCGCAATCAGAACCGGCATACAACACATTGCAACATCAGCTCCCAGCGCAATTGCCTTAATAAGATCTGCAGAATATCTTATTGAACCACCTGCAACCAAGGTCACTTCATCTCTAAGTCCTTCTTGTCTTAATCTTTGATCTACTGAGGCAATTGCTAATTCAATAGGTATTCCTGCATGGTCTCTTATAATTCTTGGGGCTGCTCCAGTTCCACCTCTCATTCCATCAAGAGTGAGAAAATCTGCTCCGCCTCTAACAATGCCTACTGCGATTGGTGCGGAATTATGGACTGCTGCGATTTTAACACCGATAGGAACTTTATATCTTGTAGCTTCTTTTAAAGCTGCTATCAATTGGGCTAAATCTTCTATAGAATAGATATCATGGTGAGGATATGGACTTAAAGCATCGCTACCCTTTGGAATCATCCGTGTCTGAGAAATTAATCGATTCACTTTCTCTCCCGGCAGATGCCCTCCATGCCCAGGCTTTGCTCCTTGACCTATTTTAATTTCTAATCCTGCCGCATTCTGTAAGTAATTAATATCGACTCCGAATCTACCAGAGGCAATCTCATTAATGAGATTTGGAGCATATCGATAGAAATCAGGATGAAGTCCCCCTTCTCCTGAACCTGCTAAAATATTCAATTCTTGAGCGGCTTGATAAATAGCCATACACGTGTTATAGCTTATAGAGCCGAGAGACATATGTCCAACCATTATTGGCATATCTATTTCAAAATTTGGCATAAATTCTGTTTTTAATGAAACTTTATCAGAATCAATAGGATCAACATTAAAATCTAATTTCTTTGGTTTTCGACCAAAAAATATCTTTGTTTCTATGGTTTCTCTCAGGGGGTCTATAGCAGGATTAGTTACTTGGCAAGCATCAAGTAGAAGATCATCAAATATTGTTCTGATTGGTCTATCATTCCCAGTGGCACTTAATAATACTCCGCCATCTCCACTTTGTGCCCATATGATGTTTCGAATTCTTCTTGTATAATT